>RCNB010000004.1_pt1 | contig 295920 bp, 267 predicted proteins | sample 2041321 | NCBI WGS metagenome assembly RCNB01 (sample SAMN09708232, study PRJNA481090) | Marine sediment metagenome, whole genome shotgun sequencing project. | reverse complement strand
ATTAGCCATTAGCCATTAGCCATTAGCCATTAGCCATTAGCCATTAGCCATTATTTTTTACTACCTCTTTATAGAACTCAATCATTTTTTTAGTTTTTTTATCCCAAAGAAAATGATCTTTAATTCTAGTAATTGCTGCCATACCAATCGTATATCTCATCTTAGGATTTTCTGATAACAAATCTATAATCCGAGCGAACTCAAGCATCATATACTCTCGTGATGTCGGGTCAACTAAATAGCCTGTTTCCTCTGTAATGTAGTCCATAGGACCGCCCCAGTTAGTTGCGATGACTGGAAGCCCTCTAGACATCGCCTCTAACACAACTGCCCCGCCACACTCCCTTACGCTAGGTAGTATAAATATATCAGCCTTATCATAATAATCATTGACTTGAGCATGTGGGACTCGTCCAACAAATTCAATATTTTTTATATTTTTTTCTAAAGCATATGCTTCTAATTTATTTTTTTCAGGCCCGTCCCCAACAATGGTTAGTTTTGCATTTGTAGCACTTAATGAAATGGCATCAATTGCAATATCAATCGCTTTTAAGTCAATAAGTCGCCCAACAAAAATAACATTCAAGTGGTTTTTTTTCTTGGATAATTGAGGTTCGTTCTTAGTTGTAAAAGTACCATTTTCAACAAGCTCAACAACACGCCCTCGTCTTAGTTTTGGTAAACTACTTAATGTTCTTTTATTTGCTACAAGCAAAAGATCAGCAAAGAACTTTCCTGGAATTAAAATATTGTAGACTGTAGAGAAAATTGGTATGAGTTTGTACACTATTTTTTCTGATCTTCCAGCCATGTGACTAAATGCTTCCGGAAACTGCATGCCTCCATTCATCGGTCCGATAATAACCGGCAAGCCTAGTGCAAACATAGCCGACGGCTGAGTTGCAGACACTGGTGCTGGCTCATGCACTACATCAATTTTTTTTGATTTAACTAGCTTTCTCGCTATCCGCCACTGATAAAACTGTGTAACCAAATGCGATAAAAAACCAATTGTGACTACACTTAATCGTTCCGGTAGTATGCTAGAACAACGAAACAAAAATTTATGCATAATAGTATCTGGAATATAAAACACATCATCTTGATCAATCTCTTCTATTTGTTCTAACGATACTTTTACACGTGCATGTGTAATTAGATAAGGTTTATGTATGGTCTTAGACAGCATCCTAAAGTAATTTAAAGGTAAAATTGCTTCGCCTCCAAATGCACTTGAAGCATGTTCGCAGACGATAAGCACCTTAAGTGAATCACTCATTTCTTATTTTTTCTTTTAGAAGCTTTAGTCTTTAATTGCTGAGATTTATGTTTTTGCTTTTTTTTAGGTGTTACCTTTAAATCAATTTTACGGGTATTTGTTATCTTTTGTTTAACATTAGATGTTTTTATTTTCGAACTTTTATCTTTATTGACTAAGCTGAAATCCATTCTGCTTGTTTCCATATCGACACGCGCCACTTTAATTGTGACTCTGTCCCCTAACCGGTATTTAGCACCCGTTCGCTCACCGACCATTTCATGTTTGGCTTTTTCGTAATGAAAGTAGTCGTTACCTAGTTCAGTTACATGCAATAAACCTTCCACATAAACTTCATCTAACGCGACAAATACACCGAATGAAGTTACCCCAGCCACGGTACCTTCGTAAACTTCGCCAACTTTATCTTGCATATAAAAGCATTTAAGCCAATTGGTTACATCACGACTGGCTTCATCAGCTCTGCGCTCTGTCATCGAGCAATGCTCACCCAGGAAGTTCCAATCTTTTGTTTTGTACGTTTCTTTATTTATTGCTGCTTTAATTGCACGATGAATCAATAAATCTGGGTAGCGCCGAATTGGTGATGTGAAATGTGCATAAGCTTCATAAGCAAGGCCGAAATGGCCCATATTATTTGGGCTATAAACAGCTTGCTGCATTGAGCGCAACAAAACAGTTTGCAATAACTGCTCATCAGGGCGGCCTTTAATTTGGCTCATTAACTTAGCGTAATCTTTCGCATGTGGATTATCGCCGCCATCCACACCAAAACCAAACTCAGCCATAAAGGTACGTAGTAATTCAAGTTTCTCTGTTTTGGGTCCTTCATGAATACGATACAAAGCTGGATGTTTTTGCACTTCCAAATAATCTGCTGCACACACATTAGCAGCCAACATACATTCTTCTATAATTTTGTGTGCCTCATTACGACTACTTGGCACAATACGATCAATTTTGCCATTATCGTTAAACATCATCACTGTTTCTGATGTTTCAAACTCAATAGCTCCTCGCTTTTTACGCTGTACCAACATAGTTTTAAATAATGCATATAGATTCTGCACATGCGGCATAACATGTGCATATTCCTGCGCCATTTCACCTTCTGGGTGCTCTAACATTTCAGCGACTTTAGTGTATGTCATACGCGCTTTGGAAATCATCACTGATGGGTAAAATTTATAGCCGGCAACTTTCCCCTCAGCACTTATTTGCATATCACACACCATGCATAATCGTTCGACATTAGGATTTAATGAGCACAAGCCATTTGAAAGAGCTTCTGGCAGCATAGGAATGACGCGGCGTGGAAAATATATTGAATTACCTCGTTCGAACGCATCGTTATCTAAGGCATCCCCAGGTTCAACATAAAAACTAACATCTGCAATCGCAACCACTAAACGCCAGCCAGCACCTTTCGGCTCAGCAAAGACTGCATCATCAAAGTCACGCGCTGTTTCGCCATCAATCGTAATAAGTGGCATATCCCGACAATCGATACGATTGGCATAATCTTCAGCTTGCACTGTTTTTGGGATAGTCTCTGCTTGCGCAAATGCTGATGGGGAGAACTGATGTGGCAGTTTATGTTTGCGAAGTGCAATTTCTATTTCCATACCACTATCGGCATAATTACCCAGAATTTGCACAACTTTTCCCATTGGGTGAGCATGCGTCGATGGTTGATCAGTTACTTCTACCATAACGACTTGGCCGGCTTTTGCGCCCATATCAAGATGATAAGGAATTAAAATATCTTGATTAATTCGTTTATCTTCAGCCGCAACGATCGTCACGCCTTGGCCTTGCATGACGCGCCCTACTAGATTTTTATTGTTCCGTTCTAAAACTTCTACAATTTTACCTTCAGATCGCCCCTTACGGTCGACCCCACTCACGCGAACCATTGCACGATCACCATGCATAACTTGTTTCATTTCTTTATTTGATAAAAATAAGTCCTCAGTATTTTTTGACTTATTATCTGGAATCAAAAAGCCAAAGCCATCAGGGTGGCCTTGCACAATGCCTGAAATAGCTTCAATTTTTTCAGGCAAACATAGTAACCCTTTACGGTTACGCATAATTTGGCCTTCACGCTCCATAGCATTTAAACGCTTGTCAAAATGCTCATGCTCTTTATTTTCAATCTCTAACAATGCATACATTTTCGTTAAAGTTAGTGGCACTCCCTGCTCTTTAAGCATTTGCAAAACCAGTTCGCGGCTTGGTAAGGGGGATTCATATTGTTCTGCTTCTCGCTGAGCAAACGGATCATTATTACGCTTAGATATTTTTTTCATAATTTTAGTGGTCTTCTTTGACTAGATCGTTATCTAGTTAATAAGCAATCTTTCGTATAAGCTAAACAATTCACCCATTGTAAGCAACTTTAATTGCCTCATAAACCATCACAATTAGTGTTGAAAAAGCATACCCAAGGAAGAATGCTGGCAATGTAATAAGCTCTTTTTTCCAATTCAGAATACCGACTCTTTTTAATAAATACCAAGTGATAGGTAATGTAGAAATCACACTAATGGAGACGACATAAAGAGCACCGTTTAATCCAAAGTAATTATATGCGGGCACTAGAAAAGCAAATAAAACGAATAGCTGAAGCACATTCATAGGCACATCCATTTTAGGCTTTCCCATTGCAATAAAACATTGCGAAGCTATGTTTGTTCTTAACCCTAGCAATGAAAGGGATAATATTTGTATCATTGCTCCAGCAGCCACATACCGTGTGTCGTATAACACCTCAATGACGATATAGCCTACATTGAATAAAATACCACATAAAAATAAAGTGCCAAAAGTAAAATAGAAACTATATTTATAGTAAGCATTAGATAACTCTTCAGGCCCTTCTCTATGCCGTCGGCTTAATACTGGCAACACAACTGAAGCGGTCCATTTAGCAAACACGTCCGCGATTGCTTGTGACATAAAAATAGCAATACTATACAAGCCAAGTATGGTTGGAGAAACTAAGGCACCTAAAATTAATTTATCACTGCTTCTGACAAAAAATCCAAGCAAAGTGGCAAGTAGAATCCACTTACCAAAACCAATTAAATCTTTAACAATTCCAACATCCCAATGAAAATAATTGCGGCCTCCTGGCAGCGCGACATAACTTACAATCAATTTTGCAAAACTACTTACGATAACCCCTGCGACTAGAACCCATACTGATTTGTAAGTATAAGCAAGGGTAGCCATGATGATGATTCCAATCAATTGCGTGGCTAAGTCAATAATAGTTAGCTTGCCAACCTGCATATGCCTACTTGCAGTGGCTAATTTCATTGATTCAAAACCTGAAATAAGTGGCAAAATCGAGAGCACGGCAAGAATATAAGGTAACGATTGATCTGCATAAACGCTACCTTCAGGAACAATACCGGCCTGCTTAGACATATACAGCGCTAAAGCAATCGACAAGGCAAGCACTGTTAAAACAACGCCTCTAATCACTTGCACTGTCCACGCAGTGTCTAAAAAGTTTTTTTCATCGCCTCTCGGACTTTGAATAACATTATGCTGAATGCCTACATATGAGCACATGTACAACCCTACAATAACAGTGTTAGCAACTGTCATCACGCCAAACATCTCAGGCACTAATAGACGTGTTAAAACTAAATTGCTAACAAGGCGTAGAAATTGCCCTCCTATCTGCCCCATACCAACCCAAATAGTTGACTGTACGACTGGACGTCCAGAAATTAAAGTGCGAATTTTTTTCAAATGAAAAGCTTCCTAGAAGAGCTTGATACAGAACGTACGATTATACAACAATCAATACAAGTATCATTATTATTAACCAACAGAAAGAAATCTTGTAACGATTTTAGTTGGCGCGAAAAAATGCAAGAAAAACCGTATAATGGATGGGCTTTCCCACATATTTAAGAAAAATATCATTAGGTTTTAATTTATGCCAGAACACATTAAGGCGTTAATATTTGTCAGCGTTTTTTCAACACTTGTATTTTACTTTTCACGCAAAGCTTTTGGAGCTGTAGTTGATAAAAGTGAAATTGCTCACTGGCAAAAGTCTTGGCTAGTTGTTACAGGTCTTGCTTTTTTAACAGGCAATTTCTGGCTATTTGTTCTTACTAGTAGTCTTTATCTTAAATTCGGCCTTAAATCCTTAAAAAATAAATTTCCTGTTTATTTGATTTTATTTATCGCGCTACCATCAATGTATTTACGTATTCCTGGCTTTTTAGACTTTAGCTATATAACCATGTTAGGGATTGCAATTCTCATCCCGTTATATTCCACTAAATGGCGTTTTGATGCTCCTAGGATAGGTAGACCATTAGCTGATAAATTACTCATAGCCCTAATCTTACTTTTCGTTATATTAAATATGCGCGGCACTACATTTTCAGACAGCATACGTTCTGGAATCACACTAACATTTGAATGGTTTTTACCTTATTTTATTGCTAGTCGAGTTATTAAAGACTTTAATCAATTAAAAACAGCAATGATTGCATTGATGATTACTTGCATGATTGCTGGAGTAATCGGAATTGTTGAATATTCTATGGCTTGGGTTTTATACCACTCCTTACCAGACGTTTTAAATGCCAACTTTGATTATGGTGAATACCTCGCACGCGGAGGAGTTGTACGTGCGCCATCTTCTGTTGGGCACGCTTTGGCATTGGGTTTTATCACTGTTGTCGCGTTTGGTTTTTATCTATTCTTATCACAATTAATTACAGATAAAAAAGCAAAACTATTCTGTATATTTAGCCTGGCTGCTGGATTTTTAGCACCTTTAGCCAGGGGTTCATGGGTCGCTGCATCAGCATTAGTGGTCATATTTATTAGCATAGGTCCAAAAGTAGTAAAACGTTACATGATTTTGCTTGTTGGCCTTTTAATTGCAATTCAGGTACTCCCTATATTTCCTGCTGGTAAAAAAATAATAAATTTACTTCCATTTATTGGCAATGTAGATCAATTTAATGTTGATTATAGAGAGCGTTTAGTTGAAAGATCTTTTATTCTAATTAATAGAAATCCATTCTTTGGTGTTTATGACCCTATGCAGCACCCTTTCTTTGAGGACATGATACAAGGACAGGGAATTGTCGACATTACCAACTCTTATCTTTTGATTGGTCTAAATGGGGGTTACACTGCTCTGATTCTTTTCGTTTGGTTTTTTGTCTTTACATTATTTAAGCTAAACAAAGCTCTCAAAAAAGTAAAAGACAAAAAAAGTGAAGAGCATCTATGTGGCCGTGTACTTTTTGCAACATTGTCCGCCGTTTTAATCAATATGATTAGTGTAGGTCTGATTTTAGTAATACCAACTATGGTTTATATTTTAGTTGGCTTTATTTTTAGCTATATAAGAATCATAGAAAAAAATGCGACAATTAAATATTAGTTTCAATCGTTTTTATATGTACCTAGAACGCCATAATCCGTACGATCTTGTATCACTTCACGTACCAAATTAATATCTATTTTTTTGGAATTGGTCGAGTAGCCATAGACTAAGCTTGTATCGCATAAAATGTTGATAGCTCTAGGAATGCCTTTGGAATACTCCGCAATTAACCTAGCAGCTCCTGATGTGAATAAAGGCTGATCTCTACCTACAACATGCAATCGATGCTGAATATACTTTTCAACTTCGAATGCTTGCAGTGGTGGAATATAAAAGTCTACAGAGACACGTTGGTAAAACTGCTCAAGCTCTGGTCGTCGTAATAAGTCTCTTAATTGTGGTTGCCCAACTAAAATAATTTGTAGTAACTGGTCTTTATCCGCATTAATATTCGACAGCATTCTTAACGACTCTAAGGCACCCGGCGTAAGGTTCTGTGCCTCATCGATAATAAGAATAATCCTTTTACCACCTGCATAACTTCTTATTAGAAACTGTTGAAACTCATCGAACAAAGCCAAACTAGACTTACCTTCATAAGGCTGGTTAAATGCAAGCATTATCCAGCCAAGCAAATCATCAATATCCTTGTGAGTATTGTAAACAATACCTACTGTAATATCTTCGCTGAGATTATTTAGTAAATGACGAACAATTGTTGTTTTACCACAACCAATTTCCCCACATATTACAGAAAATCCAGCTTGATTTTGAACACCATATTCCAACATGGCATATGCCATACTATGACGGACACTGAAAAATAAAAATTCCGGATCTGGCTGAATTGAAAATGGCTTTTCTTTCAGACCATAAAAGTTTTCATACATTTAAAATCATCCTAAATACGTACAAACTGACTAACTTAACAAAAATACTACTAAAATACAGTTTATACTAAATAATTGAACATTAATGGCGATGAGTTGATCGCCACTCTTTAAAAACTAACTGGGGAAACACAACAGCATCAATCATATAGCGTTTAGCTAAACGTTTTGGTTCGGATATAACGCGATGCAGCCACTCTAAACCACACCTTCTCATCCATATTGGTGCTCGTGGCTTTTCGTTTGCTAAAAAATCAATGGTAGCACCGATACATAATGCGGCTTTTACAGAAATATCTTTTGCGTACTGATTTATCCACAATTCCTGTTTTGGCGCTCCTAACCCAATAAGTAACAAATCTGCACTACTTTTGTTAATTATTTCACAAATCGTCATCGATTCTTTTTCACATTTATCAAAACCAAAATCAGGGCTTAAAGTACCCACAATATTCACGATTGGCCATTGCTGATTAATATTTTCTTTAGCTTGATCAGCTACGCCTGGCATAGCACCCAATAAAAAAACTTTTATAGGTTTTTTATTAACGTTAGCGTAGTTAAAAATTTCAGGCACCAAATCACTACCAGGTACTGTTTCTGGGATATCAACACCTAGCAGGTTTGCAGCCCAAACAACTGGCTTACCGTCTGTTACAACTAGCGCAGCTTTATTATAAGCATGCTGAAGTGCGATATTTTTTTGTACCTGAACAATATGGTCAACATTAGGTGTTATCACGAATTTACAATGCTTTTCAGCTTCGGATACCCAACCCATAACGATATTCACGGCATCCTTCATTGTGACGGGGTCAATCAATATATTAAATATATCAATGCGTGGTTTTGTGCTTATTTTTTTTTTAGTTTCCATATATTATTCAATCACGTTTAGAGCGAACCCATTCAACTTGTTTATTTAAAAAAAACTTGATATATAAAGGGACTTTAATCAAAGCATAAACAGGTGCATAACATAACTGTTTAAAGCTGATGATATTCTTACCAAAGCCTCCCCAAGCCAAGCCAATTGCCATTGATAGCATACTCAAAAGTAGAAAGTTCAAGTAAATAACAGCTTGACTAGCAAAAACAAGACTAACCAGAAAAGTTGATATGCAAAGTAAACTTAGCATTGCTAATGGAGGTACAAGCAAATCACATGCCAAACCCAACATTTGAAAGTTTTTATTCTTAAGCGCTTCAATCAATAATTTGGGAACCTCATTAAAAATCATACTTAAATGCCCATGCTCCCAACGAGTTCGTTGAGTAGTAACAGCTTGCTCAGTCGGAGGAAAAACACTGGTGACAAGCGCATTAGGAAAAAAAATTGGTGCTTTATTATTTCTAGCCAAGTCAACACCAAGCTTCATATCTTCTACTATATGACCACTCGCAAGATTGATATTCTTTATATCTTCCCATAAAAATGCCATACCCGTTCCCATCAATTGGCATGGAAGGTTTAGGTTTAACATACCTAAAGGTCTGGCTTTATTCTTAACTACCCAAGCAAAACTAGCTATTTTTTGTTTCAAACTAGGGGTAGGCTGTGCTTCCATTAGATAAAGCGCTTGAACTGGCCTGTCATAATCAACACAGGCATTCACCAATTTACTTATAGAGTTTTTAGTTACAATACAATCTGCATCAATAATCAAAATGACTTCAGGTGGGTGTGGTTCAAGATGTTTTAGGCCATAATCAAGTGCATATCCTTTTCCACGCTCATTGAGATTATTTCGCTCAATAATATCGACTCCTAATTTTGTTGCGATGCTAGCAGTAGCATCAGTACAGTTGTCGGCAACTACCAAGAGCTTATCCCCTATTTTTAGTTGAGGAACAATCGATAATATTGATGCTGAAATGACTAACTGCTCGTTGTGCGCAGGCATTAGCACTGCTAGTGAGGGCTCCTTACATTGACTTTTTCTGTTTAAATTCTTAATTATTTTTTTTGAAAAAATCGCACTCAAGATTTGTATAAGAAAAATTGATACAGGGATCATTAAAATGATAACTAATACTAACAATATATAATTAATCAGCATCAAAATAATATTTTCTCAATAAATTTGCTTTCATTAGCTTAATTTTATTAACCCTTCAAGAGACTCAATAATCGTATTTCTTTTATGGTACTGACTTCTCTTTTTTGAAGCAATTTTAGAGACATCTCTAATTGCGGGTGCCATAGGTATTTGAAACATGCCAATATCATCTATCAGTATACCGCCATGCTCTTCCCAAAAAATGTTGTAATTCTTGAGAAACTTGGTATTTTCATCAAATCCAAAATACTTATGCCGATGATGTCTATTTTGGTCCTTAACACCCAGCAGTTTCTGGACGCCCAGTCTTTTTGTAACAACTTTTAAAACCTCTACTAACAAACTTTTTGGTCTTAAGCCATGAAATTCTTTTGTTAAACTTCTAAAGATCTCCAGTGATTCATTTCCCGGTATACCGCTATGTATGCCTTGAACGACGCCAATATATGCCACCGTCTTACCTTGATACTCTCCCAGCGTAAAAGCAATCGTTACAACTCTTAAATCATTTTTAAAAATATTAATACTTAACTCACCCTCACGAATAAACCATTTAGGGTAATCAATCCTAATAACAAGGCCATTAGACAAATGGTCTAAATTACATACTTGAAAAGAAGATGAAGTACTTATCCTTGTTAACATTGGATTTTCTTTGGCAAGTATTTCGTAATGCGATGCAATTGTATTCAACTTTTTTTTCACATCCCATCCATTATGAATATAAGGCCATGCACTGGCCCCAATCATTTCTGATGTCACAGGAATAGCAAGGTTATTTAAACGCAAAACAAACCGATTAATTTCAAGCTTATACTTTCTTGCAAGCAATACAAACCTAATAATATTAATACTATTTTTTAGTGATATTGGCTGATAAATTTTTATTGCAGTCTCTAATAAATTTATTTTAGTCATCAGTGGTTTTTAAGTGCTTTATTATCATTTATATTCAATTATTAGAGTCTTTTTATTCCTGAACCAACTCCATAAGAACTTAAATTGACCAACTTGCTCTGGAAACTTCCCGAGAACTGAAAATAAGGCATATATAAAAGCCTCTTTAAATGGCAACTTGCTTTTTAGTGTTATTTTTAATATTTGTGCAGGATAAATCAACAATAAACTAAAACTAATTAATGGGGAAATAAGGAGAGTCAGCAGAATGATTAAGGGGATAATGGTTGCCCAGACTATTGCTCGTCGTGATTCAGCAACCCAATGAAATTCTGGTGCTGCACCATGGATACTTGTCCCTTCTGCAAAGGCATAACCTGCACGTACAGACCGCTTCCACCACTGTTTAAAATGTAAAATATTTGCATCATGTAACATCATATCTTGATCAAGATGCCAAATTTCCCAGTTTTTAGCTCGCAGTCGCACGCATAACTCAGGCTCTTCTCCAGCTATTAAATTAGGCAAGAAACCACCGACTTCTTTAAAGGCAATCACACGCATTAAAGCATTGCCACCACATGCTTTAATTCTACCTGGGGTTGAATTCCACTCTAAGTCGCATAAAAAATTATAAATAGATTTGTCTGGGAAACGTTCATACAAAATACCATTAACGACTGCAACTCTTTGGTTATTTTTAATAAAGTCGACTGCAATATTTAGCCAATTATCTAAGACCTCACAATCACCATCAACAAATTGCACAAACTGTATGTTTGAAAAGTTGCTTACTAGGTGTTCAAAACCTGCATTTCTAGCTCTACCTGCTGTAAAAGGTACTGTCATATCCAAAGAAACAACTTTCACGCCTTTATTTCTTGCCGCCAAAATAGAATTATCTGAAGACCCTGAATCTACATAAACAATATTAGGGTTTTGTTTTTTTAACGAATCAATGCAAAGTGATAGGCGGTCACCTTCGTTTCTGCCGATAATGACGACGCCTGTTTCTTTATCTAGATGAGTCTTTTTCATTTATTTCTTTCTTAATTTGAAACAACTCACCAGACATAAATGCTTTCAGATCTCCCCACAACATGTCGAAAGTAAAATAAGGAATTTTAATTTCATCACCCTTTGCCAAAAGAAAAAAAGATCTCAGTTTAAAACTTAACCGTCCAACACTCCATAATGAATTTGCAAAAAATAAGCCTAAAATTCCATAATGCTTAGTAAAGTAACGACGTCTAGAAAAGAACCAATAAGCAGGTCTTCTTTTGTTAGTTTTAATCCCTGTTGATACGCCTTCAATGTGCATTACAAGTGAGTTAGGCTCGTACCATACATCCCAGCCCGCTTTAGCAGCTCTTTGAAAAAAATCAACTTCTTCAAAATACAAAAAGAAAGTATCATCAAAAAACCCAACATTATCAAGTAGCGATGTTCTCATTATCATACTGGAACCCGATACCCAATCGCATATATGTTGGGTATTTTTTCTTTTTGGTGTAACTTCATATTGCTTCAACAGGTTTGTAAGTATGTTTAAACGCGCGCCATCTAACAACTGGCTAATTGGATTGGGAAAGTTATGTGCAGAGTTTTCGATCTCACCATGTTTATTTTCTAACCTGCTGCCGGCTAACCCAGCTTTAGGATGTGAGTTCATAAACTCAATAAGCGCATGAATGGCGTTTTCACGAACTAGTGTATCAGGGTTTAATAAGATAAAATAATCTGGTTTTTGTAAAGCTAACGCATGTTTAAAACCAATGTTATTTCCGTAGGCAAATCCACCGTTTTTATTCGATATTAATAACTCAACCCATGATTGCCATTTGTTATTTGTTATTGTTGACTGAATTGCTTCAATGGAACCATCGCATGAATAATTATCGACGATGATAACTTTACCGCCATTTAATTCATCTTTTTGCTTGGCTAGCTCACTAATACCCTCAATTACTAATTGAGGTGTTTTATAGTTAACAATTATGATGCATGTTGTTGATGGATTTGAGAATTGCATTATTATTTACTGGGGGGGTTTGTTTAAATCTAAGTAGCAATAGAAACTGACAGAAGGTTTAAGATTGACAAATGTAAATAGATTAACGAAGTTTTTATATACCCAAATTTTATGTATCTTTAAAGTTAATAATAATAAGCTTTAGCTTCTTCGTCAGCCTTATTGTATACAACCCCTACTAGCTTTTCCTTAGGCAATAGATTAAATGCCTTTTCAATCTCTTCTGGGGTTGAAACTCCGTTTGCAACGACCATTAATACACAATCAACTTGAGGCATTACAACCATTGCATCATCTGTGCTAAGTAATGGTGGTAGATCTAAAATAATAATTCTTGATTCATAGCGGTGTTTCAATTCCTGAATTAAATCTTTAGTTTTATTCGAAGATAACATCTCGGCTGACCTAAGTATCGGACGCATTGTCGGAATAACAACCAAACGCTGTATGTCAGGATTCGTTATTATTTCTTCAATGCCAGCTTGTCCCGCAAAGTACTCATTTATAGATTTGTCTGCATGAAGCCCTAAATAATTAGCTATTCTTGGCCGACGTAAATCAAAATCTAATAATAGTGCTGTTTTTTGTGGCTGATGCGCAATACTAACTGCAAGATTAATTGAAACAATTGTTTTGCCTGACTCAGGTGTTGGTGACACGATAGCTAAAGTTTGCCAAGAATTTTCAGACATTTTTTGAAGCACTTGTGTTCGTAATGTATTAAAAACACCAGTATTTGCATCTTCGCTACGATGAGCAACAACACGGTTTTTTTCTAGATGAGCCAAGTCTAACTTTACAACCTTGGTTTTAGAATATTCTATATGCCCAATATCTTCATTACCTACCAAAGAGTTTCTTTTCTCAAAAGAAGAAGCAACATCATGTACACGACTTTTTTTAGTGCTTTCCTGCGACTTCACTTTAGCAAGTGCTTGTTTTATCTTTTCCATGTTTTATCTCTAAATATTTAGCAATATTTCATTAAGTGGCATTATAAAATAATGAAAACTTACAGCTGCCATAATCAGTATGGTTGAAATAACACCTATAAATATTATAGCTCTGATCTGCCTCTTACTTTTAGACAGTTCTTTTTTAGTATTAATATATGGAATTACTGCCAGAGGTTCCATGTTGATAATTGAAGACAACACATCCTTCCCTCTCACTCTTTTATCTAACATTTCTAAGAAAAACCCAAACAAAAGACCCAAAACTAAAGCCCCTAAAGTACCAAGTCCAATAATTTTTTTCCTAACTGGACTAATTCTATATTTAGGAAAAACTGGGCTCTCTTTCAATACAAAACGCTCAGATTTATTATTAATTTCTAAATTCTCAGCAATTTTTGCATTGAGTTGCTTAGCTTTTACATCTTCATACTTTTCTTTTGCATTTTCATAATCACGAAGCAAAGTAAATAACCCTCGCTCTACTTCAGGAATTTTAATAATTCTTGATTGCAAGCTTGAAATTTCTCTTTGTAGGGATTTTTTTTGAGTGACAATAGAAGCTAACCTAGCTTTTGCAGATTCACTCTGCGATTTAATTTTAGCGATAGCTATCTCTATCACTATATTATCTTTAGAGGGCTGCTTTTGAACCACTGGCTCTTGGACTGCTTGCTCTAGATTTGTAATTTTTCTTTTTAACGCACGTATAGTCGGATGAGTCTCCTTGTATAAGACTAACCCTCTCTCTAATTCAGCTCTTGCTTTATCTAAAGCTGAAACTTTTAGTACTTTTGTTCCGGCGGGCTGATTTAGTTTTGATTCAGTTGTCGATAACTCTACATCTAAATACCTAAGCTCTTCTCGTGTATCTTTATATTCGCGATCTAAGCTTTTTATTTCACTGCTAACTCTATCCATAGATTTCATATGGAGCTCTTGATGCTCTGGCAGCGAATTTGCATTTAATTTTTTATAAATAGCAACTTTATTCTCTACAGTCTCAAGCTCACTTTTCATTCGATCTAGTTCTTCATTTAAAAAACTTGTAGTTTGGGTAACTCTCCTTGTTCGATCTTTACTATTTTCATTCAAGAACAAGGTAATTAACTCGTTAGCAACCTTGTATGTAATTTCTGGGTCTGAGTAATGAAAGCCTACAACCAAACCTACCGTGACTTTAGTTTCAGTCCATGGGTCTAGGTTGTTTTTACGTGTTTCAGGCACAACAAAAACCTGTTTATTGAATGCTTGTACCAACTTTTTCGAATCAGAAATTCCAGTAAATAACTTATACTTATCATTTAAAATTTTAATGTTATTTTTGGATAATACTTTTTGCTTTACTTTATCAATGCGCTCATCTATATACTTGTCAGGCCTGCTTTGCTTTACAATTTCTTCCGAAATAACAGGAGACTCAACTGAAATAACACCTTTAGATTCGTATACCGAAGGCAGTATATATGCAACAAAAATAACAATGAGTGTTACCAAGAAAAAAACAGTGATTACATTTTTCAATCTACGCTTTAAAATTGACAAATAGTCATTTAGACTTAGTTCTTTTTCGATTTCCATTAACTATTGTTCTTTAAATTGGAAGAGGATTATAGATTAAATTAATACCTATGTATCGATTATCAGTAGAATTAAAACCTTCATTTTTAATATTCCCGTACCCAATCAAACCTTCCATTGTCCATTTTAGAGATAAGTCTCTTTGATAATTTGCAGTTACTTCTTGTGTGTCAATTCCTGAGGCATTCTGGCTTAAATTTAGATTAGAACCCAATCTACTTTTTTCAGATATTGCGAATGTGTATCCCAGATCCAGCTGATCGCCTCTTTCTATACGTCCAAGTCCAGTGTCAAATACCTGGCGACTAAGGTCAACTAGAAAGGTTTGTCTTGCGGTTTTGTAATTAGTTACAAAGGCACCCACCCATTCGCTTTCATCAGTATCACTATCTATTCGTGAAATACCAGTCTTGACATCGATAATAAGGTTTGGAGATAAGTTAAATTGTGCACCAGCATAATAGTTCTGATATTCAACCTTAATTGAGGGTTGCGCCAAACCATCACTTTCACTTTTAAATCGATTTATTTCTATCAAAGCATAGGGTTGTATTTTTTCAGTATATAAATAATTCAACTGAGAGCTTAAAATAGTAGAATTAAAATCCGAAAAATCTGTTGCAAAACCTGGAACAACGATAGCGGTATCGTCAGAAAAGGACACTTCCTCATAGCCCGCACCAAGCATAAGATTAAACTTTTCACTCAGGCGCTTTTCCCAACCTGTCGTAAGAGTTTTTGTTTTGGATGTAGCATCTTGAAGAAGAGCATTAGTTTGCCCAAACTGAGTTTGCCTAGTACTTTCTTGAACAAACTCTCCTTGAACAAAAAAAGAGCCGTCTTGTAATAATCTTTTCCAGCCAATTGTTCCAAAAGGATCGTCTCGATCTCTACTTATAGTTTCATTTGAGGATCTTTGAACATTCAAACCTATTCTGGCATACCAATCGTTGTTGCCATCTTGGGCAGAAAGTCTATACTCAGGCGAAGCACGATACAACACCACCGACTCTTCAAAATTGCTTGGCAAATACTGAATGTTTGATTCATATGACGTACCTATAGTTAAGGCAGGTCCATGGTCAAAAACTACTGCTGAAGTAGAAAAACTACTGTACAGAATTAGGGCGATAAACGGTATTTTAAACAAAAATTGTTTAGTTATTTTTTTGTATTTTGTATTCAATGGAAGCTCCCTTGCCATTCTAAATTCAATCATTATTTTATCTACTATATGGCGCGAATTATACAACATTCTCAATTATGGGGGTATTAAGGCTTTATGGAATTAAAATAGTGTCTCCTGTTTGCAACAAAATGTTAGTTTTAAGTTTCTGACCTTTAATAAGTGCATTGTAATCAATAGGGTATACCACCTGACCTCTAGGGCCGTTACGTAACACTTTAATTGAACCTAGATCTGCGAATTTATCCAAACCACCAGCAAGGCTTAGAGCTTGCATAACCGTCATCGGCCCTGTCATTAATACCGAGCCTGGCTTAAGAACTTTACCTAATATGTAAATTCTATTTCCTTCAATTTTTGAAACTACTACTGTCACTTGAGGGTCCGGCAAGTATGTGGTCAATTTTTTAGTTAGATTTTTTTCAACGTCTTCTACTGTCGTATTTTTAACGTCTATTCGCCCTGCAAGAGGGAAAGTGATACTGCCATCGGGAAGCACTTGAACCTCTTGTTTTAATGTATCCTCACCCCAAACAGATATGTTCAATGTGTCACCCTCTTGCAACTTGTATGTTTCAGCAGCAATCACTATGCTTATTGATAAAACACAAGTAACAATAAGAACAAATATTTGTTTAACATTCATAACTTTAGAACTCCGACGAAAAAACGAAAATAGTTATAACATTCTATTTAAAAAATACAAATTGGTCTACTGGATTTAATAGTATTTAACAAATTATTATACTTAGTAGTTTAGTATGATAATTTTATAAAAAGATGTAAAACTAAACTTTACTTTTATTAGATGCGACAACAAACCCTATTAGTGCAGAAATAAATATCCATGTAGCAATAGAGCCTGAAACCTCTCCATCTCTACATTGTATAACTTGATTAGTTGTATTGCAGGTTTTGATAACATCGGCTTTGGCGGGTATTGATACAACGCTGAGAATAACAAATATATTAACTACTAATAAATTACTTGTATAGCGTTGCATTTTACTACTGGTTTTCATGACTCAAATTATACGAGTTTAATGCCTTTCTTCAATAGCCCGATAGGACTAACGCCACCTATTTAATAAGCTCCTTTACCAGTAAATGCAGTTACAGTACGGACTAATATTGATATATCTAGCCCAACAGACCAGTTGTTAATATATTCAATATCAGATTGAATACGCTTGCTCATTTGATCAATTTCTGTTGTTTCTCCACGATAACCTCTGACTTGAGCTAAGCCAGTAATGCCGGGCTTAATGTTATTTCTTGCATAATAATCTGTAATTCTCTCTGCGTAAACTTTGTCATGTTGCACAGCGTGAGGCCTTGGCCCAACTAAAGACATGTTTCCGAGTAACACATTAAATAATTGAGGCAGCTCATCTAAGCTTGTCTTGCGTATATAAGCGCCAACTTTTGTAATTCTAGGATCATCTTTTTTGGCTTGTTTAACTTTCGCACTGCCAGTTACTTCTTTATCAACGTGCATGCTGCGAAACTTCCAGATTTTAAAAGCATTACCGTTCCAACCTGTACGATTTTGCCTAAAAAATATTGGGCCAGGACTGTCTAATTTAATTGCAATTGTAATTAGTATCAATAGTGGCAAAAACGCTAATAAAATAAAGAAAGATAAAACTCTATCTTCGATAGATTTAGTGAGTTTGTTTATTCCAGTCAATGGTGTTTCAGATAATGTCATCACAGGAACGCCTGCAATTTCTCTAACACTATGATTAATTAAACGTAATGAGAAAATATCAGGCACCCAATGAATTGCTATATGCTTATCAAGCAATTCAAAATACATCTCTTCTAATACTTTTGATGACTCTAAGGGAGTTACCACATAGATTGTATCTACATCATATTGTTCAATTAAATCTGGAAGTTCGGAAACCTTGTTTAAATGTAAAACTTTTGAATTAGATGATCTATTTATATCTAGACCTTCTCTCGCCTTAACCCTTCTCTCTTCTCGAATTAACACCATTCCCAGAACACGTTGGTGCATCCATGGATTTGAGGATATTCTTTGATCAAGGTAGCTTGCCAACTCGCCATGTCCTATAATAAAGACATTTTCAGTAGTACCGGACCGTTGATTGAATTGCCGACTTACAAACCTAAAACAATAATGTGAGATGCATTGCATTAAGAACCCTACAATATAAGTATTCACAATAAAGACACGTGAATACTCTTGACTCTGCTTAGTTAAAAAACCAAGAAACACTAAGGCTAAAAATGTAATTGTCCAGGCGTTAAATAAATCAAAAATTTTATTTGAAAACGTGCTGCTTGAGCGATATATTGCATAACGGTCATACATGACAGACACCATACCAAGCAGAAGCAGCATGAAGATCACATAATCTTGCGTCAAATAACCGACTTTGTTATTAATAAAGTACCACGCAACACCGATAATGATAAAACCATCAATTAATGGTTGTAAAAGTGTTACAAACCCTCTTCTTCTTTGAAGTACAGACTTGGAACTTGCATTTATTGCCATAGTTTTAGTTTATTCTTTGTGGTATGTATTTTGCAACGGCTTGTGCTCTACATGTTACGTCTAATTTTTGAAAAATTCTTTTCAAATGGTTCTTAACTGTATTAGGGCTAATGGTAAGAATCATCCCAATTTCAAAGTTGGTTTTACCTAATTTAACCCAATGCAAAATCTCATGTTCACGGTCACTTAAACCGCCAAGATTTAGCTCTTCATTGACATTTGACTCGGTTACCGCTGACTCAAGATATTCTACACGACGCAACGCAGCATCAACATGTGGCATTAACAGGCCTAATACGGAATGCTGAACTTCAAATTCACGCGCTGGATCAAAAAAGACATAAATACAATCATTTTTTCCACGTGTGTCACGCACACCATACACCATCAGTGAATTCATACCATCAAGCTTACCTGTAAAGGTATCTGGAGATTGTGCGTTAATTCCACTCGCATCGAAGTAATTAATACGATACCACTTTTCACCATTATCTAACCAACGCTGGTGTAAATTTGACATTAAATATGTAAACACTCCGGGCGCATCAATCAACTTTTGCGTGCGAATATCTTCGACATCAGAAACAACATCAAAATTTAATTCACCTGATTCAAAATCACCCCAGGCTGCCACCATAATTTCATGAGGCAAGACTTTTTTAACACTATCTTGTAGCCAATTAAAAAAATCTACATGTTTTTGCACGGCAAATGATTTTTGTATTACGCTATACACTTGTTCCCATGCCTCATTTGTTTGTTGTACTTTATCCACTTTATACTCCTCATGATTAAAATCATATTACTCATGTGAGTACAGTTGCATAATTGATACCAGCTTTAGATGTCGCAATAAAGTTTAATTAAATCATTAGGTTATAAATTAAAACTTATGAAATGGCATTTTCATTAAGGCCAGGTCTCGACGATACTGTCGAAAACGTAACAATGAATTATAATTTTAAAAAAAATTGACCATATAGACAATCACCAAAATTAGGTAATTTTAAGTGCGTAAATCGCTTTCGTATTACGCCACCATCCATAGATGTCCATGCCACAACCAAAGATATAACGATTTTCTACATGTACACCAATATAGTCTGCATGAATTGGTTTGTTTATATCTAATACTTTATTTGCTAGCACCGCTATTTTGATTTCAGATGCCCCTAATGACTTACATTCATCAGCGATGGCTTTCATCGTAATGCCTTCGTCAAGAATATCATCCAGTATCAAAACTTTTCTATTAGTTACATTATCACTAGGCTTAACAAGCCAACGCAATTTCTCGCCAACAATATCACCTCGATACCGTGTAGCTTGAACATAATCAAACTCTAATGGGAAAGCGAGCTTAGGTAACAAAAGACCCGTGAATACAACAGCCCCACCCATGACACACAGGACAATCGGCGGGTCATCAATATAGTCTTTATTTAACTGCTTAGCCAGTTGATTAATAGCAACGCCTACATCTGCCTCGCTATATAACAATTCAGCATTATCTAGATACTTTTTTGGGTCGATACTATTAGTCATTACTTAACAAGTTGTTTTAAATAGGTAGAAAATTCATGAGCAATTTGAGGATGTTTTAACGCAAGCTCTACATTCGCTTTCATAAAACCTAGCTTACTCCCACAATCGTAACGAGTACCTGAAAATCGATATGCTAATACTCTTTCAAGCGCCATCAAATCAGATATACCGTCTGTTAACTGAATTTCTCCACCCCTACCGGGCTGAATCTTTTCTAAACAATCAAAAATTTTAGGTGTAAATACATAGCGGCCTACTACAGCTAATGTAGATGGCGCATCTTGTGGTTTAGGCTTTTCGACAATACCATTTACTTTTAATAAATTCTTATTGATTGTTTCTGCGTTAACAATTCCATAACTGCCTGTATCTGAAAGCAATACATCTTCTACACCTAATACTGAAACATTATTATCTTCATAAACTTGAACCATTTGTGTCGTGACAGAAACATTAGCATCAATCAAATCATCCGCCAAAATAACAGAGAAAGGCGAATCGCCAACCACAGGTCGAGCACATAGCACTGCGTGTCCTAAACCTAAAGCCTTAGGTTGCCGTATAAAAATACATGTAACATGTGAGGGTAAAATACCTTTTAATGTTGCTAATAATTCTTTTTTCCCGCTAGATTCTAGTTGCGCCTCTAACTCACCAGCAATATCAAAGTGATCTTCAATTGAGCGTTTGTTTTTTCCAGTAATAAAGATTAATTCTGTCGCACCTGCGGCAATCGCTTCTTCAGCTGCATATTGAATTAATGGCTTGTCGACAACAGGCAACATCTCTTTAGGGCTAGCCTTTGTTGCTGGCAAAAATCGTGTGCCTAAGCCCGCTACAGGGAACACTGCTTTTGATATTTTATTCATAACACCTAGTCTTTAATGTAATGTTGTTTGTTGAGGAATTGAAAAGGAATTGTCTTCACCGCCATTCTTATTTGTATATTCTTCAACCCATGTTTTTAATTCTTGTTTAATCACTTGCTCATCACTCTCTTGAATTTTTTCTATCCATTCCAATAGTCTTTCAACCCATGTTATATCTGTCATTCTCGCCTCAGCGATTCTTAACTTTTGATGACTTGTAGGTAATGTATGCTCATCATCTGCGAGCAGTTCTTCATAAAGTTTTTCACCAGGCCTTAACCCAGTATAAGTGATGCTTATTTCATTTTCGTGAAAACCAGACAATCGAATCATATCTTGAGCTAGATTGACTATTTTAATAGCCTCACCCATATTTAAAACAAAAATCTCACCTCCCTGACCCATTAAACCAGCCTGCATTACTAACTGAGAAGCTTCAGGAATAGACATGAAGTAACGCGTAATTTCTGGATGAGTTACGGTAATAGGGCCTCCCGAAGCTATTTGTTCTTTAAATTTGGGTATAACACTACCACTACTGCCAAGCACATTGCCAAAACGAACCACAACAAACTTTGTCTTACTTTTATTTTGCAAACCTTGACATACCATCTCAGCTAAGCGCTTGCTGGCGCCCATCACATTAGTCGGGTTAACTGCTTTATCTGTAGAAATCAACACAAACTTTGCTACACCCATTTTTTTACATGCATTTGCAATAGTATAAGTACCTACCACATTATTTGATAACGCTTCGGCTACGTTTTGATTTTCCATTAAAGGCACATGCTTGTAAGCTGCGGCATGAAAAACCATCGATGGTCGGAATTGTTTTAAAAGAGATTTTATTTTTTTATCATTCTTAACATCTGCCGTGATGTAAATGATATTAATTTCCCTACCTAGGCTATTTCTTTCTAACTCTTGCTGAATTTGATATAAAGCATATTCAGAAATATCTAGGCATACTAATTTCTTAGGATTATATTTTAATAGTTGCCTACATAGCTCAGAACCAATGGATCCTCCAGCACCACTAACTAATACTGTATGCGTTTCAATTAAATCAAATAAACCATCGTTATCTAACTGCACAGATTTTCGTCCAAGAAGATCCTCAACTTCAACTTTTCGAATCTGAGAAATGCTCACTTTTCCACTCATTAAATCATCAAATGCAGGCACAGTTAACACTGTCATTCCAGATTTATTTGCTGTTTCTAAAGCACGATGGCGCTCATTATAGTCTGCTGAAGGCATGGCGATAATCACATTCGATACTTGTTTCACTTTAGCCAAACCCTGAAGATCAGAAATTCTACCAAGCACCTTAACTCCAAACACCTGTCTGCCTACCATAGTAACGTCATCATCAAGCAAGCCAACGACTTGCCAAGCCTTACTTCGTGCTAAATCTTTGACTAAAGCCATTGCAGCATTGCCAGCACCTAAAACAAATACAGCTTTTCCGTGTTTTTGCATCAGCCCATATTGGCGATACTCTTTCCAAGCACGGTATCCGAATCGACTACCACCCATAAATAATAGCAATAAAATAGGATTCAAAACAATAACAGTTCTTGGAATAACGCCAAAAGGTTTAAGTATCAAATAAACGGCAGCAACTAACAAGGCGCCTAAACCCACGGCTTTCAAAATACGCTTTAAATCTGGCGTACTAGCAAACCGCCAAACACCCTGGTATAGCTTAAACATAAAAAATAAAGATGCTTGTAAAGGTAGAACCCACAAAAGGTTCAACCACATAGTAGAAATGAATACAGATGGAATCGCTAAATTAAAACGCAAATAATAGGCAACAAACCATGCTAGAGCAATCACAACTACATCATGCAAGACAGCCATTAAAGAGCGAGGGTTAGTTAAAAAATTAAAAGCATCCATATATTATTATATTACTCATTATTAAAAATGATATTTTACCTAAATTTTAGAGTGTGTGATAAAAGCATGCCATTTTTGATCAATACTTATGAGTAGTAATATATATAAACCTATCCAAATCAATAACGATATAGTTAAGTACTGTTCTGAAAGAGACCTCATAAAAATAGCTGAAGTTGCAGTCATCATCATCAGTAAATATTCTGCTAATGCTGTTTTTTTGTGACCCCAACCTAGCTGTATTAATCGCTGATAATAGTGTTCTCTATGTGCTTGCCATACTTTTTCTTTACGCACTGCTCTCTTAAATAAAGTGACTGTTGCATCAATTATAAAGGGCGAAAATACTAATATTGGAAACCATAGTGACCAAACCTCTAATTCCCAACCATAAAGTCCAATAGCACCTGCCAAAAACCCTAATGGGATCGCTCCTGAATCACCCATAAAAATTTTAGCAGGGAAAAAGTTAAAGAAAAGAAAGACTAGACAAGCTGAAGCGACACTTGCACACATAATCACTAATTGAATATTACCAAACTGATATGCAGCAAGACTGTAAGTAGAAAAGCCAAATATAGACATCCCTGCAGCCAAACCATCGGAGCCATCCATGAAATTATAAAGATTTGTTATCCAAACAATGCCCAATAAAGACAAGCTCTTTATATACCATGGGGATTGTGGCAGAAAAATATAGATAAAAATGGTAGTAATCACTAATTGCACGAAAAACCTTACTACAATTGGCATCGTAATAACATCATCGACAAATGAAACTAAAATCAACCCTATTAGCATCATCATCCATACCGTCAATCCACTTAATAAACTATACGAAACTAAAACACCAATCATGATACCTAAGCCACCTGTACGCGGCGTTAACTTAGTATGTAACGATCTGTGATTAGGGGTGTCAAGCGCAAAAGTAACTAAATTAGTTTTAAGCAATATTAGCAGAACAAGAAGACTGATAATTGCTGATGCAACGACATTAAACATAGGCTATACCTTATTTTTCAAATACCAATCGATTGTAGTTTTCAATCCTTGCTCAAACGTATAAGGCGGTCTCCATCCTAATAAGGTTTTCGCTTTTGCTGTATCCACTTGAAGATTCCCACACAATCTACTAACTACCGATTTTTTCCCTATTAAAGTAAGCATAAAAACCAAAAAATATTTTGGGATAGAAATTAAAAAATTTTTCCTACCCAATACTTGCTTCATACCTTTAATTAAATCAGAGGTAGAGATATCACAATCATCTGAAATTAAAAATGTTTCGTTAATCGCTTTTGGGTGCTCTGCGCACAACGCAATAAAATCAACTAAATTCCCAAGGTAAACTAAACTTCTCTTATTCTCTATCGCCCCAAAAGGAAGAACAATGTTTGTATCACATAGCTTAATCAAGTTATAAAAGTTAGCTTTTACACCTTCTCCGTATATGAGTGGGGGACGAATAATAACCACCTCCAAACCAGTTTCTTGCGCTATTTTACACAAAGATTCTTCAGCTTCCCATTTCGAGACTCCATATGGGTCAATGGGTAAGGAGTCATCCATTTCTGAAAATCTATTACAATTAACAGATTCTTCACCATTTACTTTAATTGAGCTAATGTAGACTATTCTTTTAATGCCTTTGTCTGCGGCACAGCGAGCCAAGTGCTCTGTCCCAGCCACATTGACAAGTCGAAACTCATCAAGAGGGTTGAGTGCATCATCATGCATTACGTGCACACGTGCTGCCAAATGAACAACAACATCTATATCTTGTAAAGCATCCGCCCAAAGAGTCTGATTACTGATGTCCCCTACTGAAATATAATTAATTTTAGCTTGATCAACGTGCTCAATTTTCCGAACTGCCGCGGTGACTTTACAGCCTTTTTCAACTAGCGTAGAGCACAATTCACGTCCTACAAATCCATTACCACCTGTAACCATCACATGCATTTTTTTTCAAACTTCATTTGTTAAATTAATGGTTATCATGTTTTGACCACACTGTTCTATTTACATAATCTACATAGCTCATTACTACCCTTAATACTTGTTTAGACACAGGGCCTACAACGTAATCTTCGACTTCGCGCATTACACGAGCATTTCTATCATGCTGAGAAACTGTCACTTTAACGGCTTCTAGTACCCGTTCTTTTTGCAAACCGCTCATAATAAGTGTTCCGACATCCATTCCTTCTGGGCGCTCATGACAATTACGAATAGTGATCGCTGGTAAGTTTAAAAGTGAAGCCTCTTCGGTAATAGTGCCACTATCAGATAGCACACAATAAGCTTCCATTTGCAACTTAATGTAATCAAAAAACCCGAACGGTTTTGCAAACTGAATCAACGGATTAACGTTTGCTATTTTCTGCGCCTCGAGACGCTTTCTTGTCCTAGGGTGAGTTGAAACAATTACAGGGTATTGATATTCCTCTGCTAATGCATTTAACGTCTCGACCAAATCCAGCAAATTAGCTGGCGTATCAACATTTTCTTCACGATGCGCACTAACGATAAAGAACTTCTCACTTTCTAAACCAATTTGCATTAAGACGTCAGATTCTTTAATTTGAGTCATGTAATGTCCAAGAACTTCATTCATATGAGAACCTGTTTTGATGATAGTCTCTGAACGAATGCCTTCAGCTATCAAGTAGCGACGCGCATGCTCTGTGAGCACTAGATTAATGTCACTCAAGTGATCCAAAACCTTACGATTTAACTCTTCTGGGACCCGCTGATCGAAACAGCGATTTCCAGCCTCCATATGAAATACTGGTATCTTTCGTCGTTTAGCAGAAATTACAGATAAACAAGAATTTGTATCGCCATATAAGAGCAACGCGTCTGGGTTTTCTTTCTCTAGAACTTCATCAGACTTTTCAATTATGCGCGCAATGGTTTGTGCTACATTTTCACCAACGGTCTCTAAAAAATAATCTGGCTTACGAATACCAAGGTTTTCAAAAAAAACTTGGTTCAATTCATAATCATAGTTCTGTCCTGTATGTACCAACGTATGCTCTACATGCTCATCGAACTCAGCAATAACTCTACTCATTTTAATTAGCTCAGGGCGAGTACCCACAATGGTCATGACTTTAAGCATCAAGTTCTTCCTGAATATAGTCTAAATTTAACAGAAGCGCTTTAACTTGCTCTACATTTAATTGCTGAGTATTGTGTGAAGTATAATCATCTAGGTGAGATATTTTCTCCTCACCTTCACTAAAGTATTTAGCATAGTTCAAATCGCGATTATCCGCTGGTATACGATAATAACCACCCATATCTTGCGCATGTGCTATTTCTTCACGCGAGATAAGTGATTCATATAACTTCTCGCCATGACGAGTACCTATTATTTGTATTTCATTATTTTTGACGAAAAGTTCTTTAAGCGCCTGTGCCAAGTCAGCAACTGTAGAAGCTGGTGCTTTCTGTACAAAAATATCCCCTTGTTGACCATGCTCGTATGCATAAAGCACCAAATCAACAGAATCTTCTAATGACATTAAAAAGCGTGTCATATTCGGGTCTGTTATGGTCAAGGGTTCACCTTTTTTCAGTTGTGAAACAAACAAAGGTATTACCGACCCTCTTGACGCCATCACGTTACCATAGCGAGTTGCACAAAAAACTGTCTCTGCTCCACTTTGCATGCGGGATTTAGCAACCATCAATTTCTCTGCCATCGCCTTAGAAATCCCCATCGCATTGATTGGATATACGGCCTTATCCGTGCTTAACACTACCACCCGTTTTACATTATTAGCTGTCGCCGCATTCATTACATTTTCGGTACCAATTACATTGGTACGTACTGCTTCCATTGGATAAAACTCACATGACGGCACTTGTTTTAGTGCGGCCGCATGAAACACGTAGTCCACACCTTTCATCGCTTGATATGTACTATCATAATCTCGCACATCGCCGATATAAAATTTCAACTTGTCGTTATTCAACGCAATACGCATCTCCTCTTGCTTTTTTTCGTCACGGCTAAAAATACGAATTTCGTGCACATCTGTAGATAAAAACCGTTTGAGCACTGTTTTTCCAAAAGAACCTGTACCACCTGTAATCATTAAAACTTTATCTTTGAACATAAATCAACACCTATTTAAATGCATACATTAACTTAATCATTTCCTGCCAGTCTGGAGCTATATAACCTGTTGCTTCACGGAATTTCTTTGCATTTAGCGAGCGATCAATCACAAGGCTATCATTTGGATTAATCTTTATAGTCTTGTCATAAACCTGGGAGACAAGGTTGAGTAAGTCGAGCTTTGATATTGGGCTTGCAGCGACATGGTAAAGTCCATGCAAATCAGAATGCGGGATAACAACATCACGAATTATTTTTGCTAAAACAACCGTAGGTAATCCAGAAAAAATTGCTCGGCTATAACCATCACACTTTCCCTTTTGTGCTAAAAACCAATCAATCAAACCATTTGCACCTTGAAGCTCATGTCCTATTATTGACGTCCGCAAGGTTATAGCGTTAGGATAATCCACTTCTCCAAGGAACTTAGATTTCCCGTATAAATCCTGTGCATCTGAAGCATCAGATTCAAAGTACCCCCCCCTACTACCATCAAAGACGCAATCTGTGCTTATATGCACTAACCGTGACGCAGATAGCTCACATAGCCTCGCTAATCTATGTGGCAGTAACGTATTAATTGGTATTGCTTGCAAAGGGTCGTCAGCTATAGCTAATTGTTTAATTAATCCTACACAATTAATAACGACATCTGGTTTAGTCAACATAAAAGCACTAATTAGAGAATCATTTTGTTCGACGTCAATTCCAACAAGCAATCGTTCAGCAATTTTTTCTGAGAAAAATCGTTTAGAACTACTAGAACGCACCGTGCCATAAACTTGCCAGTCTTCTTTCTCACTTAGCATCCGAACTACTGCGTTCCCTAGCATTCCACTAGCGCCAAAAACTAATACCTTCATTCTATCTTCTCTTCAGTCTTGTTGCATATTGTTTGAAAATAACTAATCAATTGATCGATTAATATATCATGTGAAAAATGTTGCTCATAGTATAAACGACCATTATCACCCATGATATCGCGTTCTTGCGATGAGGCCTTATACAATTGCAACACAGCATCAGCTAAAGCCTTTGGGTTTCCAGCTGGTACTGCTAATCCAGCCTTAGCGTCTAACACCAACCTGGCACCCTCTCCATTTAAGCAGGCTAGCACGGGTTTTCCAGCAGCCAAGTAAGCTTGAATCTTACTAGGAATTGTTAGGCCAAATATCTCTTTATTAGCTAGCGTTACTAATAGAACAGATGCCTTCTGCATAAATCCTGGCATAGTTTCAATTGCAAATTTTCCTGGCAGATGTATGTTTTTCAAACCACGAGCACCCATCTCTTGCAGCATCCAGTCACGGCGACTGCCATCGCCTAATACAACAAAATTAATATCGGGAATACCGCTCAACAGTGTTGCAGCCTCGACAATCACCTCGACTGCTTGTGCTGTACCAATATTACCTGCAAACATAACTGGAAACCCACCATCCAGTCCAGGCACATCAGGCACCTCAGTTGTGGTTCGCACAGAGAATGTTTCGCCAACGGTGTTGGGGTAATACTCGACAGGTGTACTTTCTGCTAATAGCCTAACAGGTTTCATAAACGCTTTAGACTGTACAAGTAACAAATCAGCGTGGCGATAAATAAACCCCACAACATACTCAACTAATTTAAGGATGTGTTTATTCTTCACGAACCCAGTTGCGGACAAACTTTCTGGCCATAAGTCCTGTACCCAAATAACAACTGGAATACCTTTCAGTTTTCCAAGAAATAATGCGGGCAATGCTTGAAGTATTGGAGATGGGGCATACACAAATATTAAGTCATATTTTTTTTTACGTAATACCCATGGCGCAAATAACATACCTGAAATAATGAATGAAAGATAATTGAACATCAACCGTAATGCACCTTTACCTCTTGCAAGCAGTGGAATACGATTTATCGTTAAATCAAACTGCACTTCTTTTTGAAAACCCCATGCGTTATAGCTAGGATAGATAGCGCCTTCAGGGTAATTAGGCTTGCCAGTTAAAATCTCGACCTCTACACCCTTTTCAATAAGGGTCTTAGCGACATCATTAATTCGAAAACTTTCCGGCCAAAAATACTGGGTAAATATAAGAGTTTTCATAAGTTAATGGTTGTTTTTCTTAAATGCACTAATGCCTCAACATTAATAAAAAGTTATCATCAAGCTAAGCAACACTACTTATTTAGACAAAAAAAAGTAGCAAATCTGTGCACGCCTAAAATCTCGCATATCATTCAACATTATACTTCATTGAGCTTCTTTGTATTTCTTAAGTCAAGTAATCTGCTCAACAACAGTCCCCACAAAAAAAATGTAAATATCCCAGGATATGGCTGTCTAAGGCCCACCTTGAGAGAGTTATCAACAATCAGTAAGAAAAGCGTCACCATACAAAGTCCTAAAAGCTTAGGCGAAAGATATATTTCTCGCCTACGCTGAACAGCTAAAGCACAGGTATATAGCAACAGCACCAAAATAGGTAGTAAAGCTAGTAAGCCAAAGTTGTAAGTAAAATCAAGATAATAGTTATGTGCACTCGGGTATTTTGTGCGATCGGGTGGTTTAGCATGGCCAAGACTCAATATTTTTGGGCTTAATGTAACCTGCTTAATATAGTATTTCCAATAAACCATCCGCTCACTAACGTTGGGAGCCAACACCTTTAACTGATCTCTCATTTCTTGCTGCTCTGTAAAGTTGTTTAGGAAGCCAAATTTATAAGAAATGATATCTTTTTGATAATGTATAAACCCCGAAGTCACCATGGTAACTAGTACGAAAAGTATTACTGGGAGCTTCTCTGCTTTTAATATCCATTGATATATAGCAAACCCCAGAAATCCTATAAACAGCATTCCAATAGCCAACATTGACATTGACATCACCGTATAAACAGCCATCAACGGCCCTAATATAAATAATAAATACTTATTAGTTGGGAACTGCCACAAGGCAAATAGAGCAACTAGATAAGCACTAACAAAGATTACAGGCACGTATTGCAAATGCTGATAGATGCTAAAGAGCCACATATTTGGCACCAGTAAAGAATAGCCCAGCACCCAGGTAGATATTAACTGTAGTGGGATAATAATAGCTAAAACATAAAAAAACATACTTTCAACATAGACATTATTGACATTATTTTTTTTATGGTCATAAGTTTGCCCTAAAACAAGTGCAAACATTGGCAAGACAAATTGTACAAGCAATACCAACTTAGCTTCACTTGAACCAGGGCTCTCAAGCGTAGTAATGACTGAAGTCATCACCATAAGTACACAAGTGAAAAAGATAGTGGAAAAAGAGATGAAAGCCCTGTTATATGCTCCTAATATAACTATTCCTGAGAAGCATGCTAGTACAGACAAAGGGATAGGTAAATTAGCTAAAACACCACCAGAATTGAAGTACATAGATGGCTCGTGAAACACTCCACTATTTATTTGTATAAATAATGGGAAAATTAACATGATAGCTATCACCATCCTAGTTACTTTACCTGTAAGTCGCAGCTGTTTCTCCATCTCATTTCCCTTTTTAGAGCTTAAATAAAAAATAAAAGCAAATAATGCACTTATCAAATAAAGACCTCCCATAGCATCTTCCCCAAGCAGGTAAAATACAAATGGAACCGCTGCAATTAGCAAGATATTCATTATTACATCCGGGCCAAACACATCATCCTCACCGTGCTGTAATAATTGGAAACGTATCCGTTGAGCATAAACCATAATGACCCCGCCAATTAAGGACAGTCCGGTAGCCATCCAGAAAAAATGGGTCTTCCCCGTCGAATTCAAAATGGGTAAAGCTAAGAATGCCGATGCAAAAATAATTGCACCTAAAACTAGGCTTAGATATAATGATATTTTAAGTAATAATGGAAAACTATGGTTGCCACTTCGTTGTTCATGCAGTGCAATACTAGGACCTAAGGCATTAGCAAAGACTCCTCCCGTTAGACCGCCAATGGCAAAAGCAGTGAACAGGTCGCCAGCATTTTCTTTACCCATAATCAACAAAATTAATAGTCGAAAAACATATACAGTCACACCTATAATTGCTGTAGAGCCTAAATGAGGCAATATGCTAGAAGACACCTTGGCTAAGGCATCCGGTATGGATGTTAAAACTTTCCAGATATATCCAACACTTAGCATTAAAGGTGCTAGTGCCCAAATCAACAAACCGAACAAAGAGTAAGGTAAATCGCTAAGTAACCAAACAAGAACAACGGTTAATAAAACCACTTGAAAAACCATGTAACGGAGTGCAAATTCTTTATTATCCAAACGTTCGTTTTCGCCAAGATGCACTTCACCTAGCCATTCCACGCAGCGCCGAGCAATCAAAGACAATGCTAAAAATTGTCCCACCCCAGCAACAGACACACTCAGCAAGTATGCTAGTCCGGCAAGCGGAATTAACAATACCAGGCGCGAAGCCATAATGGATTGCGCTGAAATGGCAGCTGTTTTTTTAAGTATCAAGCTTCTAGCATTGGCGGAAAAAGCATAAAATAAGGCAACTGTTGCACCCTGAACAATTCCGAAATCTGCCGCCACGCTAGGATTGCCGGCAAGGCCCATAAATATGAGCAATACAGTCATAGCATAAGTGTTTGCCATGAAGGCAAGAGGAAATAGATAGCTCATAATTTTCTTAGGCTTTATATTGTTTTTGTTTTTAGTACAATTCCCCTGATTACGAAATTTGTACTTAAAAAAGTCTAGTGAATGATTATAAAGAAGTTTGTATATTTTTACACTATTGAAGATACTATTTTTTTGTAAAGTTTTATATACTCTTCAACTATGCATTCCCAAGAATATTGCTGTTCAACAAACATCTTCCAAACAGGTGAAATCCTTGCTAAGGCACCTTCGTCAGAGAGAAGCGAAGATATACCAGAGGCTATACCTTCAACTGTTGCTTCAACTTCCATACGTGGATCTACTGTTTTTATTTGACTAAAACCACATTGGTCAGTCAAAAGAGTTGGCGTTCCACAGATACCTGCTTCTAATGCAACTATGGACATAGCTTCTTGCCGTGATGGAACCACTAATAGCTCTGCATGGTAATAAGCAGCGAGTTTATCTTCCCCACTCACATAACCGATGAAATGAATTCGATCGAACATTCGAGCTTGTCTTGCTTGTTCAAGTAAGCTATTCATCATACCTCCGTCAGGACCTGCAAAAACAAGGTGATATAAAGAAATATTTGTTTGTGCTTTTATATAAGCCTTTAACAAAATATCCGGGCCCTTAATCTCATTTAACCGCCCCATAAATAAAATAATTGGCGCATCAGGCAAGTTATGCCGCTTCAAGAATTTTTTTCTATTTATAACAAAAGTATCTGGTTTATTGACACCGTTTGGGATCACAACAACGCTCGATGATGATATCCCGTACTTTTCGAAGTGCATAAACTCACTATCTGTTACGGCTATCCATGCTGCTGCATCTCGGATAAGTGCATTACCTACAATAAAATTATATAATTGCTTAAGTAACCGAGATCGCCCAAAAAGCAGGAGCGAACCTGCTGGACAAACCACATATGGTTTTTTTGCAAGCTTTGCAGCAACATAAACGATTGCATTCAAAACTCCCCAGTGACCCATCAAATGAATAACATCAGCTTCTTTCACTAGATTAGCAATCACTCTCCAACCAGAAAGAGGAATATAGAAGCGCCTCCAAACGCAGGGCAAAGCAACTACTGTTGCAGGGGCAATTGCCTGCTTTCGCAACACATCAAGGTCTATATCCAATGTCAGAACTGTAGTTTCCACCTTGCGCATTGCTAAATGACGGCTCATTTGAAAAGTGCGTTCTGCAGTCCCTCCACCAGCTTTTAATCCAAGTATTGAATTTACGTTTAATATACGCATTAAATTGCAGTCCTATCTAACTTTACTTCTATAAGATATAAAATAAGAATGTAATATAGCTCTCCAGGCTGGAGGCATATAGCTACTGGCAAGGTATACCCAAGTAATCAATGAACTGCGATTACTTTGTAAAGCTTTTATCAGATGCTCCCTAGCTTTCACATTGACACCCACCCCTTTGGCACCAAGAAATAGCTTTGCAATATATAAATGATATGCTGAATCACCTCTTTCTGAACTCCTATATTCTTGTTCTAAGCCAACCCAGCCATTAGCTTCAATTTGATTTCCTTTCACTTTATTCCAAATTATTTCTCGCAATATGGCATTAAATTTTTTAGACTTCTGACTCAATGAAGAAGGGCTTAGTCGATAATATATCAATGGGTCAGGTAAGTTATCGATTGCTCCAAATGAAAGTATTTCATTGAAAAGCACTGCATCTTCTCCACCAAATCTCATTTCATTCCAATATCCTCCTGCCTTATCAAAGGCTGAACGACGGAATATAACAGAGGGGTGTATGCAAGGAGATTCTGGCATTGGCTGATCTCCTATCTCAAAGTGCTTCTTCATTGAAATCAATGGAAGCACTTCTCCATTTAGATCGATACATATCGCAGCGCTACCTAAAGCCATTACTTCTGGATACTGTTCTAGATACTCACATTGTTTTGACAACCTCTCGGGGAAGCAAATATCATCAGGGTCCATACGTGCAATTAATTTGCTTTTCGCCAACTGTATAGCTTTGTTCAGTGCTGCAGCTAGTCCTGAGTTTTCCTGAATGATTAAACGAATTCTTGAATCATCATAAGATCGTACAATAGCAGCGCCATTATCAGAGGACCCATCATCAATAATAATAAACTCAAAATCGGATAGCGTTTGACTAAGAACACTATCAATTGCCTCTCTTAAGTATTTACCGCTATTATAAAGGGACATAACAATACTGATTTTTGGTGTTGTTTTCATGTGCTTATACTCAGATTAAACACCACACACCCTCAGCCAATTTAGTGTCAAAATTAAACCTGCATCTAAATCAACCTTAGGACTCCATCCTGTATGCTCTCTCAATTTTGTAGAGTCTAATATATTCTGGCTTACATCAAATTTACGTTCAGGCATATGTTCAATATTTACAGAATGACCAATAGATTCTAATAGGGGCTTGACTCTCAACATTAATTGCAAATTGCTTAAGCCAATACCAGAACCTATATTATAAGTTTCATTCAACCGTCCTTTTTCAAGCGCTGCAAATATCCCATTCGCAATATCCGTTACATAAATATAATCTCGTACAGAGCCTTCCTCACCATAAATCTTTACTGGCTTGTTTATTAATGCAGAAGCTAGAGCTGTTGAAATAAAGCCCTGTCCAGTAAATGGCTTTTGCCCAACACCATACGCATTACTTGGTCTAACACATATAAAGTTTAGCTCTTTAGTGGCTGAATAAAGTCTTGCATAATTTTCAATCGTAAGCTTGGTTAAACCGTATGGCGATATAGGCTTAGTGTTTTGGCTCTCAGTAATTGGTAATTGGTCTACCTCACCATAAACAGTCCCGCCTGAGGATACTAATATTAGCTTTATATCTCTTAGTGCTATTTCTGAAAATAACTGTACTGTAGCTGGCAGGTTTTCTAATAAATCACCCAATGGATTCTCATATGATGTATTCGGAACTGTAGCGTAAGCTAGATGAATAACCTCATTATGCTTATCTAGCAACTGACTGATTTGACTCAGATCACCAAAATCACCGTCTACATACTTTACATTTTCTAACTTATCTGCGTTGGTTGTAGTATTTCTACTTAAGACAGTAACCCCTCTGCCTGATGCTAAAAGCAATGGCAATAAGTATTGTCCAATATACCCGCTGCCACCAATGACTAAAGTTCGCTGTTTATGGATAAAACTTGTCATAATTTAAGCCAATCAGTTGGTAATAAATCGCCTGTAGATTTATTCTTAGCAAACCATTTTTTAGGTGCTACTACAATTTTGTTTATATTTTGGCCAAGCCAAGCTCCCCACCAGCTAAATGAGCTATTAGCAATAATATGATGCTTACATAGACTCATTAAACGCATATCATTATAACTGTCTGCTCCAGAATTATGATCCACATACACACACTCAGCACCAATAACTAAATTGTTTTTTACCCAAGTGATGTCGTCGGAAAAAATAAAAAAAACTGGTTTATTAACATGGCTACTAATATACTTAATAGCATCACGATAGTAGTTGATAGAACAAACGCCATGTACAGAATTTGTTTTCATGTTACTCACATAATCACCACGACGCACATGTAAACTGATCGCATTAGAGTTGCTAATATATGAAGCTACTTTTAAATTACTTTTAGAGAATGGTTTTTTAAATGTAAAATCTGATCTAATGTTAGCATCTATGTTTTTAAAGTATTTTTCCGACTGCCAATATCCATCCAAGTACGTATTACCATCTAGACCGCTAAACCCATCCCAATAAGAAAATCCCGGCTCAACAACATAACTCTCTTTTCGAATAAAAGATAAAGCTTCTTTTCTCAAGATTTTTCTTAAAAATTTTTTTTTCTGCCACCCAAGTATTCCATGTATATCTAGCTCAGAAGCTAGCTCTACTTCACTTGTGAAAACTGCATTAAGTTCAAATCCTTGATGGATACTGGATTCTTTAAAATCTTCAACATCCAATTTAAGTTGAACTTTGTGCTTTAACGAAAGGGCTTTCCCGGTAGCATACTGGAACATTTGGTTACCGAGCCCGCCTAATACTCGGGTCACAATCAATTCAATCTCCTAACCTTTTTGCCATCTTACTAACCATTGCCGACGATCTATGAATATAGTATTGATAAAAGTATCTGCGTATTGGAAGTAGCCCTTCTTATGCATTAGTTCATTTATCTCATTTATTTTTTTTGGCTCTTGCTTAGTTTCATAACTTACAGACTCAACACAAACACAAGTCGGTCGAAACCGCTCCCAATCAACGTCTTCAAGAATCGCCTTGTCCAAGCCTTCCACATCGACATTCATAAAATCTAGGGGACCAGCTTGCTCCAAAATTATGTTTATATTTCTTAACTCAATCTGCATAACTTTTTTTAGTTGGTGACCCATTCCAATGTAACGCTCCATCTCTACTTTCGAAAAAGTATTTAACGTCGGCGGATCCATAATATAAAAATCTGCATGGGTTTCTCCAGAAAAATGAACACCATACTCCAGCACACAATCTCGAGGCCGCTTACTACGTAACAAACTAGCAAAGTAGGGATCAGGTTCCACCAAAACGCCCTCTCCTCCAGCAGCATATAACAGTGCAGTATTGGATATATGAAAAGGGTGATTCGCCCCAATATCAAGGTAACGCATTAACCTCTTTCCATGTATTAATTCAAGTACAAAAGAAATTAACAAATCTTCGCCACATTGCGAGTATGAGGTTTTACTAAAAGCAGAAATTGGCTGGTGATTCCGAAGCCATGTCTTTAAGTTTGGCGTCAAAGAGTTTTTTAAAAAAGTACGCAAATCAATCATCTTTATTACTTTTCACAGCAATACAATGCCAGCCAAAACTTGCAACGTCATCAGCTGGTTTACCTTGTCCACGTAGAATATAATATAAAAGACTAATTACTGAAACCAAATAAGCAAGAGGCCAACACCAATCCCCATACTTTCTTGCCATTGATGGCAATCGTAGTGCTTCTTGGCGAGCAAGTGCAAACCAATCCCCATTTGGCGTCAACTCAAGCAAACTAAAATGGCGAGCAGGTAAGTGGAACTCATACCAATATCTACTAAAACCAGTCGCATAATGGTAAGGTGCAAAATGTACGAATGACCCAAATGGTGCGGTTATAATAAGTTTCCCATCCGGCTTCAATAGTCTAGAAAACTCATCAAGCGCGGCAAGCGCATCTGGAAGATGTTCGAAAACTTCACTACATAGAACAACATCAAAGGAAGCATCTGGTTCAGGGATATTTACAATATCGCAAATAATATCAATTTCACTAGTATCCCATTTTCCAGTTTGTAGTCCTTGGGAATCACCTGTCCCCTCATATTGACATATATCTTGTGAGACATATTGCAAATGCCTACACAATGGTTTGTTACGCAGCTCGCCTGCACCTGCATCAAGCAAACGCAAGCCTGGAGTTAGCGAAGTTAGAGTTTCTGCCAGCCATTCATTTCTTTTAGTTTCATTCTGGTTGACTCCAGCAATATTGCGTAACCATGCTTTCACTATTTAACCCTCATTCTTTAACAAATGTAAAAATACCAAGAGCATAATGCGTATTTTCCATCGCAGCTATCTCTGACTCTGGCATAGTAGCTTCAGCTAGGACTCCACCAGGTGCTACCGAAGCAAAACCTTTTAAAACTAACTTCTGCTCAACAGCCAATTGCACTAACTCACGCGGATTCAACACGCGCTGTCCATTAAACTCTATCCGAGCTTGCCCTATTGGGCATGACAAATAAAACACCCCTCCTGGTTTTAGAATTTTTACCATGTTACGCAAACCAGTAATATGCCCTTTAGGGTCAATCGGATCCCCATATCGCCCTAAACCAAAATGCTCTAAGGCGTGCAAACAAGACAGTGAATCACAATAGCTTTCTGGCAAATCAAGAGGGTTCATTAAATCAGCCTGACGAAACTGCATTCCCGGCACCTTTGATGTTAGAGGGCGGATATCAAACACTTCAATCTCACGAAAACTAGCTACATGAGCAACAAAGCCATCTACTCTAGAGCCAATATCAACATGTCTACCTGGGTTTGCAGTAGAGATTTTCTGAGCAACATAAAGATCTTGCCAAAAATACTCGCCGCTAGTGGTCCCACCTTCTTCATACCAATCATGAAGACAGGGAAGGAATGTTAACTTACCGGAGTAGTTTTTCCTTAAACGTAGCCAATCTCTAATGTAGCGCGGGATCCCAATTAAAGATCGCAAAAATTTTCTAACATCTATCCCAAACTGTGCACTTAATAGCCAGTATATTTTTTTAGTTATTTCTTTCATACCGCTTCCATTTTAACCATTCTAGGCTAAGCACCAACCCAATCATGTTAATTGCCAGCCAGCCAAAAGCCGCTCCAATTGTACCCTGCCAAGTTATAAGAAGTGGAATAAATATTATAGATAGCAATAGAGCTATTGCATTTACTTGGAATACTCTATTTATTTTTTCATGCGCTATCCAATTAATATAGCCTATATTATAAAATGCGTTTAAACATGTGCCTAACAATAAGATAGCCAATAACGGATAAACTACCCTGACCACATCAGAGTCTCTCAGCCAAACACCTAGCAGCCATTCTCCAATGGAAAAGAAAGTGATAACTCCAACCCCTGCCAAAACTCCAATCAAAAAAAGTAATTTAATATTGAGTTTATATAATGCAACCGGATCATCTCTTAACTGTATTACACGTGGCAATACCGCTTGAATTAAAGGATAAATTAATTGCAATGCCCCCACTGAAACTGTAGCAGCAATAGTATAGTATCCAAGCTGTTCAATAGGTGCCATTTTGCTAAGCACTATTTTATCCATCTGCACAGTAAGAGCTCCTAACCAAGTAACTCCAGACATACTAGCCACCAACTTTAAAACTGGGCGTAATTCTTTTCTCTCTCTTTTAACTAGGTTTCGCTTAACATTAAGCTTGCTCCATGAAAACCTTCTTCTAAGCAAAGTTTCCATTAAAGCAATCGATGCATGCCATATTAGATAAGTAGGTAATACTGGCCAGATAAGTACCATAAGTACGCCTCCAACATGCCGAACTAATGCAGCTCCAAACATAACCTTATTAAGAATAACCTGTTCTTGTGCACCAACCAAAATACTCCGATAGAGAGAGCCAGGCAACTGGAAAGCGAAGATAATTGCCGCTCCGTAAACTGCGTACTTTCCAGAAGAAATATATGTGCTTTCTAAATTTAACCAGCTAGTTGAAATGATATTTGCAAGTAGTAATGTTAGGCATCCTACTACTAAAGAAAATGACCAGTAAATACGCTCAAAGCTGAAAAGTAACGAGGCTGTTTTATATTTACCTTCAACTGTTGAATCTAACCGCACTGTAGTTTCACGTACTAGCGCTTGGCTCATCCCAGCATCCACCAAGCTAAGAACTGCTTGCAGCATAACCATAAAGCTAATCAAACCAAATAACTTTGGGCCAAGCGCTTCCAAATACCATGGGAGCGCAATAATTGGCCCTAAGGCCACAGCTCCCATACCAAAAAAATTGGCAAGAATATTTTTTCTCAATGTCATTTAGTAAAGGGCGTAGCCTATAAATGATGTTTCAAAAAATTAGCATAGGTCTGGTTCAAACCCACCCCCAAAGGAGTCTGAGATTTCCAGCCTAATTTATTAAGTTTAGAAACATCTAATAACTTAAGCATTGTTCCATCTGGTTTTGCAGTATTGAAATTTAACCTACCTTCATACCCAACTGCTGATCCAATAAGTTCTGCTAATTGCTTTATCGTTACATCCTCACCAAATCCAATATTAATTAATGGTGGTAAACCATCATTTCTGTTACAAGCAGATATGCTATTGAATTCTTCAAATGGCAAAGCCATAAGCTCAAAACAAGCTTCAGCCATATCATCACTATATAAAAACTCTCTTCGTGGGGTCCCTGAGCCCCAAACCTCTACGCTTTTTTTATTACTGATTTTAGCTTCATGGAATTTGCGAATCAGCGATGGAATAACGTGGCTGTTTTCTGAGTGGTAATTATCACCTGGGCCATAGAGATTTGTCGGCATTGCCGCTAGATATTGTGTGCCGTATTGACGGTTGTAACTCCAGCACATTTCAATACCGGCAATTTTTGCCAAAGCATACGGCCTATTGGTTGGTTCTAACGGGCCAGTGAGAAAATACTCCTCTCTAATCGGCTGAGAACAGTCTTTAGGATAAATGCAGCTAGAGCCCAAGAACAACAATCGATTTACATTATTCAAATAAGATTGATGAATAACATTAGTTTGAATAGCTAGGTTTTGTTGAATAAATTCTGCTGGGTAAGTGTTATTAGCATGAATACCGCCTACTTTTGCTGCCGCTAAAAACACGTATTCAGGTTTTTCAGCTTTAAAAAAAGCTTTAACTGCATTTTCATCGGTCAAATCCAGTTCCTCGTGCTTACGAAAAACCACATTATTATGACCTTGCTTCTCTAGTTGTCGCATTAGGGCTGACCCTACCAAGCCTCTGTGCCCTGCTACATATATTTTTGCGGCCTTATCCATTACTTACTCGTGGTAATCCATAGTTTGAAAACCATGTTCTTTTACTAGCTCATCTCGTTGTGCGGACTTATAATCCTCTCGCACCATTTCAGCAACAAGCTCATCAAATGTAATTTTTGGTGTCCAGCCTAATTTCCGCTTCGCCTTACTCGGGTCTCCAAGCAAGGTTTCAACTTCAGTCGGCCTAAAGTATTTTTCATCCACATGAACAATGCACTTACCATTGAAGTAGCCTTTTTCATCTATACCACTTCCTTGCCATGTAATGTCCATATCTAATTCTTTGGCTGCAGTATTCACAAAGTCACGCACGCTATACTGCACACCTGTTGCAATTACAAAGTCTTCAGGTTCTTCTTGCTGTAGCATCATCCATTGCATTTCTACATAATCTTTAGCATGGCCCCAATCACGTAATGCATCTAAATTGCCGAGATAGAGTGCTTCTTGCAATCTTAGTTTAATACGTGCCAAAGCTCTTGTAATCTTACGAGTAACGAACGTTTCGCCTCGCAGCGGGCTTTCATGATTAAACAAGATGCCATTACAAGCATAAATACCATGAGCCTCGCGATAGTTAACTGTAATCCAATAAGCGTACATCTTGGCAACGGCATATGGACTTCGTGGGTAAAATGGTGTTGTTTCTGTTTGAGGCGTTTCTTGTACTAAACCGTATAACTCGGAGGTAGAAGCTTGATAATATTTAGTTTTTCTCTCTAACCCTAAAATCCTAATCGCCTCTAGGAGACGTAATGTTCCTAGACCATCTACGTCAGCTGTATACTCTGGAGACTCAAAACTCACAGCGACATGACTCATTGCGGCTAAATTGTAAATTTCATCAGGTTGCACATGTTTAACAATTCGAATTAAATTCGTCGAGTCTGTCAAATCACCATAGTGTAAAATAAAGTTTTTATTATCCAAATGCGGATCTTGGTAAAGGTGATCGATACGATCAGTATTAAATGAAGAAGCTCGTCGCTTGATACCATGGACAATGTAATGCTTCTTCAATAAAAGCTCTGCCAAGTAAGCACCATCTTGCCCTGTCACCCCTGTAATTAATGCTACTTTTTTCACTTTTCTACCCTACCATATTGATCATCAAAGCGCACAATATCATCTTCACCAACGTAGTCTCCGCACTGTACTTCGATGATCGAGAGCGGCTCTTTTCCTTTATTCTCTAAGCGGTGTTTATGTGTTTTAGGAATATAAGTCGACTGATTCTCTTGCAAAGTAAACTCAATTTCATTATTAGTGATTGTTGCTTCACCAGAAACAACAACCCAATGTTCTGCCCGGTGTTTATGCATTTGCATGGAAAGTTTAGCGCCAGGCTTAACCACAATACGTTTAATTTTGAAGTTTGGCCCTTCTTCTAAAACTGTGTAGGTTCCCCACGGACGGTGTGCTGTTAAGTGAATTTCTGTTAACTCTGATTTATGCTCTCTTACACGGTCAACCAGTGATTTAATTTCTTCTGTTCTGCTCCTATCGCAGACTAATGTCGCATCTGCAGTTTGTACGACAACAATATTATCTAAACCGACTGTTGCTATTAGGCTTGTTTGGCTCCATAACAAACTATTGGTCGTGTCTTGAGCGAATACATCGCCATGCATGACATTATTGTCTCTGTCTTTTTCTTGCTTTTGGTAAATAGATTCCCAGCTACCTAAATCACTCCATGCCATATCAACTGGCACTACGGCCACTTTGTCAGCCTTTTCAGCCAAACCATAATCCATTGAAATATTTGTGAAATTTGCATAAGTTTCAGCAAAGTTCTCAGCCGTCATATGATTCAGTTGTTGCGCCATTTCTGGTTGATATTTTTCAAACAACTGCATGAAAGCGCTGGCTTTAAATACAAACATACCACTATTCCAGAAATAACCATCGGTTACATATTGTTTAGCCGTTTCTAAAGCGGGCTTTTCAACAAACTGCGCGACTTCGTAAACCGGCATATCACCTTCTGTGAGTACATTGCTAGGCTTAATGTAACCGTAGCCTGTCGCAGGCTCGTGCGGCTTAATGCCTAACAAAACCAGATAACCGTCTTCTGCTGCTTTTTCTGCTGCTTCCCATGCATTAATAAATGCGGGTTCATTATCAATCGCATGATCGGAAGCAAATACACCGATAATAGCATCGGGGGCTTTTTGATTAATTTTATTTACTGCCCAAGCTATTGCTGGCAGTGTGTTTCTTGCGCAAGGTTCTGCTAGTACATTAGCAATAGCATCTGGAGCGACCTCAGCTAGCTGACCCTTTACTTCAAACTTGTGGTCTTCATGCGTAACTGTAAATAAGTTAGTAGATGGCACATGTGCTAACAAACGTTGTGCAGTTTGTTGCAACAACGTTTGCTGTCCATTTAACGGTAACAACTGTTTAGGGCGGAGTGTGCGCGATAGTGGCCATAGGCGTGTCCCAGATCCACCACATAAAATTAAAGCGTAATGATTACTCATGAACGACTCATTTCATTATTATTGATATTTTTTGTACTGATGGTTTTTGCTTCTGTGCGCAGGACATTGATTTCTGCTTCTAAAGTCTCATATTCTTTTAGTTTGAACCGTAGAAAACGTTCAGTAATGACAGACTTTTCTTTCACGCCAGTTGGTGTTAGCAAATACATATAAGCCAGCTTATTACGACTATTACGAAAATTAGTCACTTTCAACAAACCGACATTCACTAAAGCCTTTAAACAAAAGTTTGCCTTACCTAGGCTCACTTCTAACTCACGCGCTAAGTCTCGCTGACTAATCTCAGGATTATGCTCAAGCGCTTTCAAAATTTTGTAGCGATACTCGTCAGTTAACATGTTTATAAAAAAATTTACTGTTCAATGATTGAACGCAGTGTATCAACATAGCGGTAGTTTTGGCAAGTATTAATCGTTTGCGCTAAAGTTCTTAATACCAGTAAATTTTGCAATGTCTCGTAATTGACGTTTAGTTGGTCGCCCTGCTCCTGATTCTCGGTTTGCATGATCTTCAATTTTTGTGACTTTCATCAATTCTCGTTTTTGCATACTCTTTTCAGTTTCAGCATAAAGCAAAGCAGCTTCAGGTGCACCACGTCGAATATTAGAAAGGTCTGTTACGTTAACTTCAAATTCAACCGTTTTATTACGTACAACAATCAACATACCAATTTTTACTTCTTTCGCTGATTTTGCACGATCACCATCAACACGCACTTTGCCACTTTCAATTGCATCCACTACAAGGCCGCGTGTTTTATAAAAACGTGCGGCCCAAAGCCATTTGTCTAAACGACATTTGTTTTCTAATGAATTGTCTTTTGTTAACTTATCTGCTGACTTGTGACGTTTAACTTGTTTCATCAATTTTTATAATGCCTTACTTTATAAGTCGTGGTTTTGCGTGGTTACTCTCAAATATTTGTCGATATCCAGCCAGCACATTTTGCGCATGGCCCATCACAGTATTTGCTTCATAGTTACCAGCGATATCCTGCTCGCCTGCAATCGTATCTGTTAAATAAGCAATACCCTCTAATACATGATCAATAGTGATAATTTGAAATAGGTCTTGCTGAACAGCTTCAACCACCTCATCATCAAGCAACAAATGACGTTGATTGCGCTTAGGAATAATCACACCTTGTTTGCCATCAAGCCCTAACGCTTTACACACTCTAAAATAGCCTTCAATCTTCTCATTAACACCTCCGATTGGCATCACCTCACCAAATTGATTCAATGCCCCCGTAATCGCAATACCTTGTTTAATTGGCAAATTAGCTAGCGCTGATAACAATGCAAATAACTCAGCACATGAGGCTGAGTCGCCCTCAACCCCGTTATATTCTTGTTCAAATACTAATGAAGCATTGAGACTAAGAGGTGCAAGCTGTGAAAAACTCGCGCTTAACCAGTTTTGTAAAATAAAAATACCTTTATCATGATTTGGACCACTCATGTTCACCTCACGGTCAATATTAATAAGCCCTTCTTGTCCAGGGTAGCAACGTGCAGTAATGCGTACAGGTGAGCCAAAACTCGCATCACCGAGTTCAATATGCGTCAACCCGTTTACCTGCCCTACTACGCTACCTTTTACTTGGATTAGCAGCTCATTATCCGTAATTGAGTCACGTATTTGCATTTCAAAATAACGATGTCGTTTATTTTTTGCTGTCATAGCAGATTTCACGTGTTGCTCAGTGACTTGCTTAGCATCGCCTGCATACGACGCACTTTCCAACATCAAGCGTTCTAAAAATGAGAAATTAGTACTAATGCGGAATTGATCTTCTTCCAATCGCTGCAGCGCGATAATCATTGCAGCAACCGCTTTATTGGTAAAATGTGAACATTCATGTTGAACACATTTTTGTGCCGCAAAACCAGCAATAGCATGATAGTTTTCAGCACTGGCATTAATGCTCGCAACAAATTCCACTTTAATTGGAAAGTAATCAAAAAAGTCTGGTGCTTCTTCTAACAAGTGATAAAAGTCTTCACGCATGGCAATCATCACTAATTTCACATTAAGTGGCATCAGCGTATTAGCTAAAACATAACCTGTACTTATCGCACTACTAGCATCTTCAAATTGCAAATTTCCATTGCGTAAAAAACGATATAACTTTTCAATAATCTGACTGCCATTTTGTTCGTCATTTAACAAATCTCTCAAATGGATCAACAACATACCGCCATCAGCTTTGTGCAAATTTCCAGCACGTAATTTTAAAAAATCTGGTATATGAGTATCAGAAGTGCTTTCTAACCAACCAAATAACGATTGATAACTAGGGTCTTCGTCATGAATAACAGCTTGCTGCCTAGATGCCGCTTTTGTGGCGCTATTATCAACTAAAATATTCACACGGAATCGTGCGAAAAATTGTTCATTGATTAATGCTTCAAGTGAGTTGTCGCTGTCATTACTTGTGCTATGTCGACTAGAAACCGGCTGGCAAGCTTTCAGCTGTGAAAATATATCGCGTTTCACCAAGTCAAGGTAATCATTTAAGTAGGGACTATTTTCACTTATCTTTTGAGCACTTAATAATGATTTATTTAACCATTTCTTGGCTTTTTGTAGCATATTAGTTTGCGCCTTTTCAGTTGCAAACTTTGGCATTTCTAGCATTAATGAACGCGAAAAAGCATCCATTTCAGCACGGAGTGTAACTGCCATTCCAACCGGCAGTTTTATTAGTGCAGGTTGATTAACTTGCTCAAAGTCATACAAGGCAATTAAATCGAATAACTCACTATCCGCAGCTTTTGCTACCTGCGCCATCGCATCTTGCATTAAAGATGTGCGACCGCAGCCATGGTCACCAAGTACTAGTATATTAAACCCAGCTTGTTTCATTTTTAGGCCAAACAGTGCTGCACTTTTTGCCTCTGCTTGCGCCACCCAAGCATGATTTTCTAAAGAACCTGATTTAAGTAAGCTTGTTCCAGTAGGGTTTTCTGCTGTTGAATTTGCCGCTGATGGACTTAATCTTATGGTTTCAATTAAATCTGCAGTGGTAGTAAAAGGCAAATCGCTAAGCGCAATTTGTCTATTGAGATTGATAGGCTTTAAGGGTTGCATATTTTAGAATCTGCTTAATTAACTGAGTTTATGGCGTACTATATGATTTATTTCCAACGTGCCTTTGCTTGATCATCAGTGACTTTAGCTTCGACCCAGCGCTCACCAGCACTAGTCATTTCCTTTTTCCAAAAAGGTGCTTGTGTTTTTAAATAATCCATCATAAATTCACAAGCTTTAAAGGCCTCACCACGATGAGGGCTCGCTACAGCAACAAATACAATTTGGTCTTGTGGCTTTAAAGTCCCAACACGATGAATAATCATGCTTTTTGTGACACGCCAACGAGTTTCAGCCTCATCAATAATAGCTTCTAAGGCTTTTTCTGTCATACCAGGGTAATGCTCTAAAGTCAGCGTTTGAATCGCTTCAACTTCGTTCATATCACGTACTTGGCCAATAAAGCTAACTACTGCGCCAATACTGGCGTCAGTTAGTCGCATAGCAGTTAGTTCTGCAGCCACATCAAAATCTTGAATTTGTACGCGTACCGTCATTAATTAATTACCTAATTTAACCACCGGTTACAGGTGGGAAAAATGCAACCTCATCATGTGTTTTTATGACAGCCAGGTCGTCAACCAACTCATGGTTAATCGCAGCACGTATTGTTTGTTTTCCATTAAATAAGTTTGCCCAAAGCTCGCCACGTGTAGCTAAAAAGTTCTTCAGTGCTGTGACCGTAACCACCTCTTCCGGCAATGTAATGTATTCAGTAGAATAACTCACGGCTTCTTTAACCCTTGCAAAGTAAAATACTTTTATATTCATATATTTATATAATTTTATTAATGTAATTTATAGTTTAATAAGTCTAGTCATCATCGATTTTATCAAGCAAATCCATCGATTTCTCACTTAATTCAACCCGTTCAATTCGTGCAAAGGTTTTGGATATTTTTTGACTACTTGTATGTACATCCTGCACATCATCATTAGCTTGACGAATATGGTCAGCAAGTTTTTTCATACGGACATCAAAGCGTTGGAAGTCCTTACTTAGCTTACCCAGCTCGTCTTTAATAATATGCACTTGCTTACGCATCTCAACATCTTTTAACACTGCGCGAGCTGTGTTGAGTACCGCCATTAAGGTGGTTGGAGAAACCACCCATACCCGCTTGTTCATTGCGTAGTCAATCACATCGGGATGGTAAGCGTGAATCTCAGAAAAAACAGCTTCGGCGGGAATAAACATCACTGCGCCATCTGAAGTCACGTTAGGAATGATATATTTAGTGGCAATATCATCAACATGCCGCTTAACATCTACTTTAAACTGTTTAGTCGCGACATCTTGCTCTGCCTTGCTTAAGGTTTTATCAAACATGCGATGGTAATTTTCAAGCGGAAACTTGCTATCTACTGCTACCGTACCAGTGGGTTCTGGCAGAAATAACGCACAATCTACGCGTGTGCCATTATCAAAACTATACTGCATCTTAAAGCTTTGTTCTGGCAATACATTACGTATCAAACCTTCTAACTGCACTTCACCATAAGCACCACGGCTTTTCTTATCGCCTAATAACTCCTGTAAACTCACCATATTAGTGCTGAGCCCATCAATTTTCTTTTGTGCTTCATCAATCGTAGCTAAACGCTGCATGACGCTAACAAAGGTTTCATTGGTTTTCTTAAAACCTTCTTCAAGCCGTTCAGAAACCTTGCCGCCAATCTCTTCCAAACGCGCATCGACTACTTTACCTAAACTTTCAATGGTTTGCGTTAGAGTTGTGGTGGCTTTCAGCATAGTGTCATTAACTTGGCCTTGCTGTGCCTTACCCTGATCAGAAAGGGTTGTGTGCAGCTTTTCCAACACCATTTCACGAGTTTGTGCCAAACTCCCGCCTTGCTCAATTTGCAAGTTTTTCATAGCATCACGCGTGGCCTGCAACTCTTGAGACACACTTGTTGTTAAGCGTTCGCTAGATTCTTGCGAACTGGTGGCAAAGCGATCACCAAGTTTATTCAAGCCATCGTTTAAATCTAGCAACATCGCACGATGTTTATCTTCTAAATTGTGTAAAAGCTCTGTGTTTTTAGCCGTTTTTAACCCGTGCCATATCAGCCATACAACAAGTAAAACAAGCACACTTGCAAGGCTAATTAAAATCTCTATTTCCATCATTGCTAAATTATAACCGAGTTAGCCTAAAGCAAGCTGTAATAGAATCATCAGTAGCGTGATAAATAGCTCTAATCTTCAACCACGATTGATTTATACTCATCTGGAACAGGTGGGTATTTAAGTTTCAAATCTTGCAGCGTCTCTAATAAAATTTTAGAAATTAGCAAGTTACGATTCGTTTTAGAATCTGCAGGAATAATATACCACGGTGCGTGCTCTGTTGAAGTGGCGCGCAATGCATCTTCATAAGCTTCCATATATTGTGGCCATAATGCACGCTCACTCAAATCGTTGGGATTGAATTTCCATGTTTTATGTGCCTCATTTAAACGCTCATACATGCGCTCTTTTTGTTCTTCTTTTGATATATGTAAAAAGCACTTAATAACTATTGTTCCCGTTTCTGTCAGCATTCGCTCAAAATCATTAATCTGCTGATAACGTTGCTTACACTCCTTATTGTCAATCCAATCATGCACTTTCACAATCAGCACATCTTCGTAATGGCTACGATTGAAAATCGTAATTTCACCTTTTTTAGGTACTCTAGTATGCACACGCCACAAATAGTCTCGTGCCAGCTCGTCTTCTGTAGGGCCTTTAAAACTGGCTAAACGTATACCTAACGGGTCACACTCACTAAATACATGCTTTACTGTGCCATCTTTACCACTCGCATCCATACCCTGCAATAATAGCAGTACCTTATGCTCAGCTTGTGCATATAAAATATTTTGTATTTCATTAATTTCAATGCTCAACCGCGCCAACTCTGCCTGGTCTTCCACTTTACTATCTCCACGCTCAGACCGGTCAGCAGGTTTAAATGCTTTAAGTGAAAACTTTGATGATGGTTTTACTAAATACTTTTCAAACTTTGCCATTATTATCCTTAACTTAACTTTTACCAGCATAATTTAAAATACTGATTAATACTGAAATACTACCCTACCAGTTTTGAATGTTTTAAGAAACGATAGCATTCTACTCTCCAGATCATCTATATTTTTCAAAAACTTGCTTAACGGTCGTTTATTTTCTAATATATTAAATAACAGGAATAACGAATACTATTAGAAAAGCATTAAATGCCAATAAATTTCAACACGATAAGAGACGCCCTCAACAATGGAGAATTCTTCATTGAATACCAACCGATCATGCGCATTGATGGGGGGGGAGTGCTTGGGTGCAGAGGCTTTAATTCGATGGCGACGAGGCCAAAAAGTAATACCTCCAATGGAGTTTATTCCAGCTATTGAGAACACACCACTATCGGGGCTATTAACGTATTGGCTTATTGAAAAAATTAATCAAGAAATTGGAAAATGGTTACGAAAACACAAGGATTCTTTCATAAGCGTTAACATCCCCCCCCCAGAGCTACTAGGTAGAGGTGCTTTGTTACAAATTGCCACAAAATGCGGGATGGATGAAATTGCTGAGCAAATAGTTATAGAAGTAACCGAGAGAGGGGTACCAGATAAACTTGGTTTTCAAGGTCTCATTCAAGGTAAAAAGCTAGGATTTAAGATATGTTTGGATGATGTAGGTGCAACTAATGAAAACCTCCTGGTCTATGCGCGAGCAGACGTTGATTTGATAAAGCTAGATAAATCAATAGCAGATGAAATGCTAGAACCTGATTGGACTGTAGATAGAATAGGTGCACTTGCTACATTCACGCAATCTACAGAAGTAAAAGTTGTCGCAGAAGGAATAGAAACCGAATCTCAAAGGGACTTATTCCAAGAATTGGGCGTGCAAATAGGACAAGGTTGGCATTACTCACGCTCCCTATCGGCTAAGGATTTTATTGCATTTTTTGATTCATTAATTGCAAAAGTCTAAAATCAATAACAACTTTGGGCTATCAAAAATGAATGTACATCAGGACCAACAGATTCAATAATAAGCATCTTGATAGATTTGAACTCGATGTTGCAGGATGATAAATCTTTAGGTGGCAATTTCAATTATTTTGTAGTTTTTATTGCATTTCAATAAAGTTATTTATGGCTATCTTAGATAAGTAAGTAGCTGTGAAAACAGCCTGCAGAAACAAAAAATAAATATTTTTCACAAAACTGCAAGAAAGAACGATGGCTGCAGACCTTAGCCTTCGTGATTTTCGATTGAAATTTTAAATTTCATGCAACCTTAGCTCATGAAAAATCAGAACCTAATAATTGAAGCAAGCAAGATGTCAGGTACAAAATTCGAAAACTTTATACTGAATTGATGCTAGGGAACTTATTAAGAGGGAATCCTAGAAGCAAAGCTCCATAACCTTACAGCTTATTCTAGGTAGTCTATTCGCTCTTCAAGAATTAAATCGATTAAAGCATTCTACTGGTAGTACATTACTAATACCAGATGATAATACATAACATTTGCTGAAACGCGTAAAATCACTTATGTTACTAAATTATTTAAATCTAAAAACTTTTAAAACTACATGAAAATCATTATCCTTAGTGATATGGATCCAAATTGGTGCTGGCTACGTGATGAGTTTCCAGATAAAAACCATACTTGGCTGCATAAATCAAGTCAGTCCTTCAAGCTACCAATACCGAAAAAAGACTCTTTTGCTAGAGCCATAGCCGCATTTAAAGCTGTTCATAGCTCTCGCAAAGAACAGTCTATTCTCGTTTCTCATGGCCCTAGAGCTGCATATTACGGAGCAAAAGCTACAGAAATATTAAACCCAACCCTAAACCACTTGGCATTCTTTAACTTCACCGACTTACCCGTAGGCTTTCAACATAGAACTATGGCGAAGGCCTATCAAAAAGTTAATCGCTTCGTTGTGTTTACTACCTTTGAAAAAAAAATGTACTCTGAATATTTTAATATTCCATCTGAGTCTATAGACATTATGAACTGGTCAGTACATGCCCCAAAAGTTGACTTATCACAACGTGCTATCGAAGCTGGCGCTTATATTTGTGCGATCGGCAGCCAAGGCAGAGATTACAAAACACTATTTAAGGCAATGAAAACACTTAAACACATTAAACTAGTTGTCGTAGCATCAAAAGAGAACATAAGAAATTTAGAAATTCCTGACAATGTAAAGATACACACTAATATACCCTTGAATGATGCGCACAATATTTTAATGCATAGTAAGTTCATGGTTCTCCCATTAAGGGATAGTCAAGTACCTTGTGGAATTGTCACCATTGTCTCTGCAATGTTTTTCAAAAAAGCGGTTTTAGCGACGAACTCTGAAGCTGTACATGATTACATCAAAGATGGCCACTCTGGTTTACTATTTGATGCAAATAACTCCTTTGATTTATCAAATAAAATTACACGCCTTTGGGAAAGTGAAGTTGAAACTAATACTCTTGCAAATAATGGTTTGTTATTTGTACATAAAAATTGTACAGAAGAAACAGTATTTCGCTATTTCAAAAAATACCTCTCAAGCGTCACAATATCTTAAAAATACCCGCCAGAAATTACTACTTTTTGGTTCATGCTAGTCATATAAGCATTACTAAGATCGCCACCTCTTTAGGTCTGCGTACCAGATGCCATAGTTAATTTGACAAGCTGAAGAATATTACCCCTTACTTAAACCGTTTGAAAGCTACCCAATCTATGGAAAAAATAGTTTTACTCGTTGATGTGCAAAATATTTATTACACAACAAAGCAGTCTTATAATTGTAGTTTTGATTACAATAAGTTTTGGGCAAAAGCCACGTCGAATAGACATGTGATAAAAGCCATTGCTTATGCCATAGACCGCAATGATGAGAAACAAAAGCAGTTTCAAAACATACTAAGAGCGATTGGTTTTGAGGTTAAACTAAAACCATTTATCCAAAGGTCTGATGGGTCAGCAAAAGGCGACTGGGATGTGGGCTTAGCGCTTGACGCCATCGAGTACGCCAAAGATGCAGATGTGGTAGTACTCGCTTCGGGCGATGGGGATTTCGATATGTTAGTTGATAAAATCCGTCAAGATCATAATGTAATCGTAGAGGTTTATGGTGTGCCTAAGTTTACATCCGCTTCACTTGTTAACTCAGCATCGAAATACATTCCAATTAATAATAATTTCTTATTAAATACATCAAAAAAATAACTAAAAAATTCCGAATAAAAAGTTTAGGTACCAGTTAAGCTATAATTAGTATTTTGATAATAACGAATAATTAGTGCTGCGGGTTTTTGCTTCGCAATAAAATCATAAGTCGTCTACAATCACCTTCTTCATATCGCGTTCCACCCTTACCAGGATTGTTCATATATATGTTGCTCACTGTTGTCTTATCAACACTAATTGCTGGCCTAGCGATGGCTTTAGGTGCAGCTTTTGCTTGCTTTCAAAAAACTGAAGAAGAGTTAAGACATGGGGTTATGGCTTTTGGTGGTGGTGCACTATTATCTGCGGTTGCTCTCGTTTTGGTGCCAGAAGGCATTGCTAACCTAAAGCCACTACCTGCATGTATTTTCTTTTTCGTTGGTGGATTTAGCTTCATGGCGCTTGATATTTACCTTAAAAAAATTGACACCCCCGCGAGTCAGCTTGTTGCAATGCTCTCTGATTTTATTCCAGAGTCAATCGCACTTGGCGCTGCGTTTGCAACAGGCAGTAGCCATGCTTTTTTACTTGCTGGTCTGATCGCATTACAAAACCTACCTGAAGGGTTTAGCGCATATCAGGAATTAAATGCGACATCTACGTATAAACCCAAAAAAATTATTATTATGTTTTTATTAATGGCAATACTCGGCCCTGTGGCGGGGGTGTCCGGTTATATATGGTTATCAGGTTATCCAGTTATTGTGGCTGCCATTATGCTATTTGCGTCAGGCGGTATTCTCTATTCCATATTCCAAGATATAGCACCGCAGGTTAAACTAGAAAAACATTGGGTAGCACCAATGGGTGCAGTACTAGGGTTTATGCTTGGCATGCTTGGCTTAATGCTTACAACATAATGAGAATAAGCACTGCTTAAGCTAATAAGTTATTAAAAGAGAACATGTGAAAAGTATGACTTGTAAACAATTAGATCGAGCGTGCGACTTAGCATTATATATATCAGCATGCTTTAATTTGCACATTAAGCATTTTGGAGAATGAATTGGTAATTACTGGCGAATGCTTTTGCGGTAGCGTTAGATATCAAGTCGTTGGAAAGCTAAAGGATGGAAAATCTTGCCATTGCTCGCGTTGCCGTAAAGCATTTAGCTCCCAGGCTTCTTCATCTGCATTGGTTAACCCAAAAGATTTTAAATGGCTGGCAGGCATAGATCAATTAACATCGTATATTGGAAAGCATGGGTTTGGTGTTCGGTTTTGTAAAGTATGTGGGTCTACACTGTGCACAGTACTTAATGGAGGTGTTTTTCAACTGACATTAGGCTGTTTAAACGGTGATCCTGATATTGAAATTGGCAAACACATTTATGTTGGCTCTAAAGCTAAATGGGAAGTTATTCCTAATGGTGTTATTCAACACCTTGAGGACGGCCCTTAATTCAAAGTCTTGCCACTGGCTACTCCTTGATGTTTTACTTGAAACAAATAAAAAGGATTTGAAATGGAACACTTAGATAGAGTTAGCTTCATTGCAATATTGCTTATAGCGTCTTTTAATTGTATTGCTGAAGAAAAAAACCAACTTAAATTTTCAACCACAGAAATAGCTACTGACTTATATATGCTCGAAGGTGTTGGTGGTTTTACAGGTGGCAATATTGCACTGTCGGTGGGTGATGATGGTGTTGTGATGATTGATGACGCTATGCCTCCAATGCTAGGTATTATGAAAGAAGCGATTAAAAGTGTAACTAACAAACCAGTAGATTTTTTAATTAATACACATTTTCATGCTGATCATGCTGGAAATAATGCTGCGATGAGCAAAATGGGCACAAGAATTTTTGCACATGAAAACTCACGCAAAAGGTTGTTAACAGAGCTGGGCGAAACAGAGAGAGATGCTTTGCCAGTTTTTACCTTTTCGCAAGAAATGAACATTTACTTAAATGGTAATACTATTCATATATTTTATGCTGAAAATGCACATACTGATGGCGATATCATTATCTATTTTAAAAATTTAAATGTGATACATGCGGGTGATGTTTTCCTAAATGGTATGTTCCCTTTTATCCACCTAGAAAAAGGTGGCAGCATTACGGGCTTAATTACTGCGCTAAATAAAATATTCAAACTTACCGACACAAATACCAAAATCATTCCTGGACATGGCTCAATAGCAAACAAAGCTGATTTAGAAGCGTCTATTACTATGTTAGAAACCTCTAAAAAATACATCCAAGCATTAATCGCCAAGAATAAAAGCGAAGATGAAATTGTGGCCTTAAACCCTTTATCACAGTACCAAGAATGGAGCCGGGAGTTTATAAATACAGAAAGAATGACACGTCAGGTATATAAAAGCTTAGTCAGTGAGTCGAAGTAGCTTATTGAACTAAGAAACACTCCAGCCTGTTTAGGGTTATAACTGCATAAAGCGTTGCCACAGGTTTTCAACACTCTTTTCAATCACAAATTCTGAGAGTACTTTTTCTTTACCAGCTTTGCCGTATTTTGCTCGTTTTGTTTTACTTTTAACAAGTTCAATCATACATTCAGCCATTTGACCTTTATGTGCAGGGTCAAATAAAAGTCCATTTTCTTGATGTACTACCAATTCTGGAATACCTGCTATTCTTGGCGCGATTACTGGCACTTCTAGCACCATCGCTTCCATTAGCACCATTGGAATCCCTTCCATAAATGAAGATAGTGCGAATATATCTGCTACGCCCATTTCATCAAGTGCGGTTTGTTCGGCTACTGCACCTTTAAACACCACTTTATCTTGCAAGCCTTGCTGTTTAACAAATGCTCTTAATTCTTCACCATAAGGGCCATCCCCTAGCAATACAAGCTCAAGATTAGGCACTATTTTTAATGCCTCAGCAAATGCATGAATCATGATTGGAAAACCTTTTTCTACATGCAATCGACCTACTGAAATAATTCTTAAGGGTGAATCTGATTGTTTAGTTTTTATTTTATTAGTTGCTACCGCTTTATCTTTTGCTAGCTGAATGGCATCTGTCTCGATGCCACATCGAGAAACAAACAACTTACTCCAGTACTGCGGTGCCACTGAGCGATAAGCTTGTGATAGCCCAAAATATGAAATGCAATTTGCAAAAGTGCAATATTCTATTTTCTTTCCTAATAACGGGCCTGAAGGAAAATCAAAACATGAGGTGCCATGCAAAGTCATTGACCAGCCAATATCAAGATAATGTGCTGCAAAAAAACCAATTGAAGCACCCGAGTTAGCAAAGTGCACATGTAAATGTTCAATATTCTTATTTTTCAATTGTTCTGCTAATACAATTGCTTCTGCAAACTGAAAAAAGGCCCAAAGAGTATTTTTGATCCCTGGCATATGGTGTTTTGAAGCAATTAGCAGTGTCTTAAAATAGCTTAAGGGCGCATTGAGTAATAATTTAATGTGCACTAAAGCTAATTGAATAATATTAATAGGCAACACACTGACTGTTTGATTAAATGCTTGCACATCTGAATTAGATAACAAGTTTTCTTTTTGGGGGCGTCTCAACGCAAATACATCAATATTGGCGCCTCGTTTGTTTAACTCTTGAATTTCACGCCTTATGAAAGTATGCGAGCGTGATGGGTACTCACTGCAAAAATAAGCTAATTTCAACATTTTAGTTTTCTTTATTGTTTGAATTTATTAATACATTTGTATTTAAATACTTGATTTACAAACCTGGCTGGAGCCCACTTAATCGTAAAGCAAATCGCGCTTCTGATAATTGTTGTTGAGCATTCCAGTTATTAAAGGTATTTATATCGCAACGCTTCAGACTAAAAAATGAATCACCGTGATTATTTTTACCCCATGCGGTGGTTACTGCATTATGGTAGCCTGATTGTTTTGTCATAGCCATTGCACGTTGATCATAATCACCATTTGGGTAGCAAAAAGACTGTATATCTGACCCCAGTTCTTTTTCCAGCATTTGCTTAGAAACAGAAATTTCATACGCTAACTCAGCTTCGCTACATTGTGGCATAAGTGTATGTGTCATGGAATGAGAACCTATTTCATGCCCTGCTGATTGGACTTGTCTAATTTCATCCCACGTCATTAATCTACCCCATACTGGCGGCGAGCTATTAAGCAATGCTTCAATGGAATGCAATAATTTCAGCCTATTCTCTGGTGTAATTAATTTGGCTTGTTCAACCAAATGATTTTCGAATGTTTGATTCTTAATAGATGGAATACCATAGTCAGTTGCTAAATCTAACACTTTTTTAGTGATGGCCTCACCCTGTTTTTTTGCCATTCTTGTTGCATAACCAATGCGGTCATGCCATAAGATACTTTTATCTTCTACCGCAATCACAGGTATATAAAAAGTTGCATTAAAGTCGAACGACTTAAGTACAGGCAATGCATATTCAAGATTATCAAGTTGGCCATCATCAAAAGTAACTGCCAAGAATGGCTTCTTAGGTTGCTCTTTATTAAGCCATCGCTGATAAAGCTGGGTATGTGAACCAACCGTAAAATATTGTTGAAAGAAATTGCAAAACCAACGTAATTCTTCGGGAGTTACACATAGGCCTGGAAAAGGGTATTGCTGACGCAAATATTCAGGCAACACACGATGGAAAGTGACCACAGTAAATTGATTTGAGCTGCACTTACCAGGGTGTGTCATATTGGTCTTGGACAACAAATGGCTAACAACATCTCTAAATACGGCTTTAATTATGCCAAGGTTAATTTTTCATTTTCCATTTAATTATAAATACAAATTTTATGTCTACGCTATATTACAGGCTAATATTAATATGCTCAATTACATGTTTGAATTTTGAAAGCCAGCTTAAAATCAAACAATATTCGAATAAAAAAACTTTATATTAATTCGCGCGCTCTAAGTTCACTTTTGATATAGGCATAATAAATAGGTGCAGCAACGACACCAGCAATACCAAAAGCGGCTTCCATTAACACCATGGCAATTAACAGTTCCCATGCATTGGCACGAATTTGAGTGCCCACAATGCGCGCATTTAAAAAGTATTCAAATTTATGAATCACTATTAGATAAAACAAGGAGCTAATAGCAATACCGAGCGAATGGCTCATACTGACAACAACAATCACACTGTTAGAGATTAAATTGCCTACTACCGGCAACAAACCAACTATAAACGTGATCGCAATCATAGTTTTGGTAAATGGAAGCTCGACACCTAACAGTGGCAAAATAACAGCAAGATAAATTGCGGTAAATACTGTATTAATAGCTGAAATTCGCACTTGAGCAAATACGATATTTCTAAATGCCTGTCCAAACATCATCATGCGTTTAATCATTACCCGGGCAAATGGTTTATATAAATCATCAGTGATGGCTTCCCGCAAAGCAAGCATGCCACCTACTACCATGCCAATAAGTATATGGGCAGCATGCCGTCCTGCTTCTTTACCCAAAAACTGCAAATTGGATGCGTTATCTCTTAACCATTCGGTGACAACAGCTTGCAATACCACAGCATCAGCAGGTAAACGTGAATCGATCCAATCGGGTAAAATTCTACGTGAGTCTTCAATAATTTGCGCCATCCGTGCAATTAAACTCGTCAGGCTGCCAGACTCAGATCTTAGAAATGCAGTTAGCCCCAAACCTAATGCGGTCAAAATCCCGATAACTAATATCGCTAATAATCCAACTGCAATCAGTTTGGAAATAGGTCCTGGAAATTTTTGTGCAATATATGGCGCAATAATATGCACAAGCTCAAACACTAATAGACCCGCTAACAAACTAGGTAGTAAATTAAACTTCAGTACAAACAACATGGATGCGGCCATGATGAGCCACGAGGCAGTATCTATTTTGGTAATTGCTTTAATTTGCATATTCATTCTTAAATCTATTCATAAATGCGTCTTTTTCTTTTATTGGCAAACTAATAGTGACATGAACTTTTTCATCAAATTTTTTATCGATTACTTCACCATCAATCTTAGCTAATACTTTTGTCAAGGTGTCTAATCGATTGTATTCTATTGTAAGCGCTAGTTGTTGCATTTCTAGGAATGTTGATTGGCTTGAAGCATCTATCGCCAACTTAGCCGTACCCCCATAGGCACGTGCCAAACCGCCCTTGCCTAAATTGACGCCGCCGTAATAACGAATTACAGCTACACACACATTCACTAATTCACGTCCTTCAAGAATTTTTAATATAGGCTTTCCTGCAGTACCAGATGGCTCCCCAGCATCTGAAAATCGTAATACGATACCAGCTGGTGTTTTTATACGAAACGCATAAGCTAAATGATGCGCATTTTGATGTTGGGTGGCAATTGCGCGTAAAAAAGCACCCGCTTCACGCACTGTTTGGCAACGGGACACGAATGAAAGAAATTTAGACTTATTGAGGGTTTGTTCAGCAACACTCCCTTCTTTAATTGTTAACATAAATTAAGTATTGTAAAAACCTATGGGTTCAGTGTGAAATGAAAATATTAAGACAGACCAGAGATTATCCCAGCAGCATTGACATCAATATGCTCACTAGCTGGCACACTAGGTAAGCCAGGCATTGTCATAATATCGCCACACATTACGACCACGAAACCTGCTCCACGTGATAATCGTAATGACTTTACTTCTAAGACGTGACCTGCTGGGGCATTCCGCAGCTTAGCGTCAGATGAAAAAGAATATTGTGTTTTAGCTATACAAATTGGCAAATGATTATATTCAACGCTAAGCATTTTAATTTGAGCTTGCGCTTCATCGCTTAAATTCAAACTTGCTGCGGCGTATATTTTTTGAGCAATAGTTTCTAATTTTGTTAACAAACTATCTTCATTCTTGTACAACAGTTTAAAGTTTGATTTTTCTGTTTCAATACTCTCTATCACTTTATGTGCTAACGCTGTTGCGCCGGCGCCGCCTTTTGCCCAATGCTTGCACACCACCACATCACAACGGAGTGGTGCTACCGCTTTCTTTAGTGCATCAATTTCAGCCTCTGTGTCATGGGTGAAATGGTTAATTGCCACAATCGCTTGCATGCCAAATTGTTCATGTAAGTTATGAATATGTCTTTTTAAATTATTGATTCCATTGATTAAAAATTCAATACTTTCAGAATTTAATTCTGAAAGTTCTGCGCCACCATGATATTTAAGTGCACGTATGGTGGCGACTAATACCACCGCATCAGGTTTCAAATTGGCTTGTCGGCATTTGATATCAAAAAACTTTTCTGCACCTAAGTCAGCGCCAAAGCCTGCTTCTGTAACTACATAGTCAGCTAGCTTTAGGGCTGACTTTGTGGCAATAACAGAGTTACACCCATGAGCAATGTTAGCAAAAGGGCCGCCATGAATTAACGCTGGATTACCTTCTAAGGTTTGCACTAGGTTAGGCTGAAAAGCATCTTTTAGTAAAGCAGTCATCGCGCCCTCTGCTTTAATATCTTTCACCAGTATAATTTGCCCATCTTTACTGGTCGCAATTTGCATTTTCCCTAGTCTGTACTTTAAATCACCTAAGTCTTCGGCTAAGCAGAACACTGCCATGACTTCACTCGCTACGGTAATATCAAAGCCAGTATCCGTTTCATGCCGTAATTGGTTCAAATGTGCTTTGCGCAATGCTCTATCATTCATATCCATACAACGCCGCCAGGAAACAGATTGAATATCGATATTAAGCGCGTTGCCGTGATGGATATGGTTATCGATGAGTGCAGCTAATAGATTGTTTGCAGCACCAATCGCATGGAAATCACCGGTAAAATGAAGATTAATGTCCTCCATAGGGATTACTTGCGCATAACCACCACCTGCTGCCCCGCCCTTCATACCAAATACAGGACCTAAGGATGGTTCACGTATACACACCACCGCTTGTTTGCCAATATGGTTTAATGCGTCCGTAAGTCCCACAGTAGTGGTGGTTTTACCCTCACCTGCAGGTGTTGGGTTAATAGCGGTAACTAAAATTAACTTGCCATTAGTTTTTTTGTTTAGTTTACTTAACCCTGCATAACTCAGCTTAGCGATATGATGCCCGTACGGAATTAAATCATCATGGGCAAAGCCAATGGATTGTGCAATTTGATCAATAGGCTTGATCTTGGATGACTGTGCTATTTCAATATCACTCAACATATTTTTGCCTTTAGGTTTTGTTTAAATTGAATAAAATTAAGAAAACAATTTAAATTTCATCTGTTTAACGTTTAAAAATTGACCCTAAAATACCGCGAATAATACGGCGACCAAGTGGCGAACTAGCAGCTTCAATAAGGTTTTTTGCAGCAGTCATCAAAACTGAGCTCGAAGATTGTGATTCTGTTTTTGAGTCACTTTTCTTTTTACCCAGTAAATCACCCCAATCAAAACCACGCTCTTCTTCCTCTTTTTTGCCTATGTCTTCAGGCTTTTTAGCAGTTTCATTAGCGCGTTGTTTGAGTTTCTCGTGGGCTGATTCTCGATCTACGCTAGCTTCATAAATACCCTTGACTAGTGATTGTTCAATAACGCTTGTACGCTCTGCATTTGTTATTGATCCAATACGACTTTCAGGTGGACAAACGAATGTACGTTCTACAGGGCTTGGCACACCTTTTTCATCTAAAAATGAAACTAAAGCTTCACCTACACCTAGCTCAGTGATGGCAGTTTCCACATCAACTTTTGAGTTAGTTCTAAATGTTTCAGCTACTGCGGCAACTGCTTTTTGATCACGTGGGGTAAATGCACGCAAAGTATGTTGCACACGGTTACCTAATTGACCTAAAACCATATCAGGAATGTCGAGTGGGTTTTGACTAACGAAGTAGACCCCGACAGCTTTTGAGCGAATTAAACGAACTACTTGCTCAATTTTACGCATTAGTGAGGAAGGTGCATCAGAAAATAGCAAATGCGCTTCATCAAAGAAAAACACCAGTTTAGGTTGTTCTAAATCGCCAGCCTCAGGTAGCTTTTCAAATAGTTCAGATAGTAACCAAAGCAAAAAAGTGGCGTAAACACGAGGTGAGTGATACAACTTATCAGCGGCCAAAATGTTAATAATGCCACGACCTTGCGTATCGGTTTGCATAAAGTCGTCTAAATCAAGGGCAGGCTCGCCAAATAACAGTTCACCTCCTTCTGTCTCTAGTTGCAATAATGACCGGCGAATCGCTCCAACACTTGCACCAGCTATGTTGCCATACTCTGCTTGGTATGCCTCAGAGTTTTCAGCGGCATGTTGAAGCATGGCACGTAAATCTTTTAGATCAAGCAGTAACCAGCCATTGTCATCGGCGATTTTAAAAATGGCATTAATTACACCTGTTTGCACGTCATTTAGATTCAGTAAGCGTGCGAGTAACAATGGTCCCATCTCTGCAACGGTTGTACGAATTGGGTGACCTTTTTCGCCAAATACATCCCAAAAAATAACAGGGGAAGGTTGTGGTTGAAATTGATCTAAGCCCAACAACTCAATTCGCTCTTTGACTTTTTTGTTTCCACCTGCTGGCTGACTAATCCCAGACAAATCACCTTTTACATCAGCCATAAATACAGGTACGCCAATTTTAGAAAAACCTTCAGCTAAGGTTTGCAGCGTGACTGTTTTCCCAGTGCCTGTAGCACCGGCAATTAGCCCATGACGATTTGCCATTTCCGGCAAGATGAAGCTGCTCAGATCAGTATTTTTTGCAATTAGTATGGGTTCTGCCATATTTTTATTCTATTTTTTATGTATTTAGCAGCTTATTACTAAATATTTGATAATTAAACTTCACGTGATTAAATATTTTAGTCTGCGGCATCTATCGTACTTAAAACTGCCTTTCTTGTCTTGCTTATCTGCTGGCTAATACTTTTTTCAACTTTTTGATTATCTTCAATATGCTCCCAATCCATCTCCCACGCATTATATAGATGTTGGCTTTCTACTTTTGCTGCCGGTCTAAGCAGATGACTTAAATCACGCACCATAGTGACATGCTTCCACCCTTCGATTGGGTTGCCACGTGTCCCATCATTTGAAAAATGCGCATAATTAACAACAGTTTGCAATTCACCTAAATGTTTTAACACCTCAAACGCTGCAATGCGTACATTTTGATTAATCTCATTTTGGTTAGCTTGCCAAGAATTATAAGAAAGCCCAGCAATGGCGGCAATTAAACTGACAATCGCAACGCTGTGTGTAAGTAACTGCTTAACCAAGCCATCTCGATTGAAGAATTTAGAACCTGATTTAGATTTTGGTGCTAAATCAGACATTATCTAAAAATCACCTTCACTGGCTCTGTGCATTAATTCTATCAAACCATCTTCAAGTTGTTGTGCCGATTTTTGAGCGCGTTCAGTCGGGTTTTTAATGCTTTTAAGGTCAAAAGTTGGGCGATCCAAACCTAAATAAAGCTGCATTATATTATTAGCATCAGGTTTTTCATACACTGCAATTCGGCATGGTGCAAATACTAAGAACTCGGGATGATCTAGAAGAATGTTAGCCCCCATTCCTAAATGACAATAGGTGTACACCTCTTTAATCCCTTGTGGCTCTATATCGCGTAAGCGCATACTCTTATCAATTTCAAAATGAGCCGACGCAGCAAAATTCATCCCGACAGCAACCGACTTGAGGCTATCAAGGACCTCTTGATGAGTAATGCCCTGCTGAACCGCTACTTCATAAATGGCAGAGTTAGGATTGATCTTCGGATTATCTATATTAGCTGTTTCTTCAGTAGATTTAGTATTGCATCCAGCAAATAACAATATAGCAAGAATCAAAACAAGATGCTTTTGCATTGTGAGTCCCCTCTCAGTTAAATTCTTATAGTTAAATTTTTATTACGTTAGCTATCTAAATAATAACCATTAATAACTTGGTCGTGTGATTTTAAATATCTCATCAACAGATCTGCGATCATATTTTGGTGCGAGCAATTGAATAAACCCATATATATAGCCACGCATAAAAGTATCCTTGCGCACACCCAAATGGGTAGTACTCGCGGGGAACAAGTGACTACAATCAAGGCGTGTCAAGTTAGTGTCTCGTACTTCATCAAATGCCATATTAGCAATTAAGCCTACACCTAAACCAAGGTCAACATAAGTTTTAATTACATCAGCATCAATCGCTGTGAGCACAACATTTGGCATTACACCCGCATCATGAAATACTTTAGAAACTATCGTGCTACCTGTGAAAGAAAAATCATAAGTAATCAGTGGGTAACTAGCAATTTTTGCCAAAGTTAGTGGTGTAGCATTGGTAAGCCTATGACCATTTGGCACCACGACACTGCGATTCCATTCATAGCAAGGCAAACATAAAATACGTTCATCTTTACTGATTGCTTCAGTTGCAATGCCAATATCAGCCTCGCCTTTCGCTACCCAATCAGTTACTTGGTTAGGGTTACCTTGATGGATGTTGAGTTTTACATGCGGATATTTATCCATAAAAGCTTTTACAACACTTGGTAATTTATATCGCGCCTGAGTATGAGTTGTAGCAATGGTGAGTGTGCCAGTTTCCACTTTACTAAACTCATCCCCCACACGTTTGATATTTTGCATCTCAAGCATAACGGTAGCAGCTAACTTGATGATATGTTTTCCAGGCTCGGTAATACCAGTAAGTCGTTTACCATTACGCTGAAAAATTTGCAGATTAAGCTCTTCTTCAAGTAACTGAATCTGTTTACTGACACCAGGCTGTGAGGTATGCAGCGCTTCTGCTGCTGCAGACACGCTCAACCCTTGCCTAGCAACTTCATGTACGTATTTTAATTGGTGTAATTTCATTGTGATCTAATTGTACATCCCATATAACTAAATGATATATATTAATAAGAATTCGATATTATTTACTTATATCAATTCCTGCTATATTGTGCAACTAAATTTAGATTGCACTACCTAAAACTATGTATGCTTACATTATATTATCAGGCTTTGGAGTTGGCTTATTAGTCGGGCTAACAGGTGTTGGTGGCGGCTCTTTAATGACCCCCATTCTGTTAATATTTTTCAACCTTAACGCTGCTGTTGCAGTTGGTACAGACTTATTGTATGCATCTATCACTAAGTCTGTGGGCATATTCGCCCATAAAAAGTTAGGTAATATTGATTGGTGTATTGTTGGTTTATTAAGCTCTGGCAGTGTCACATCGTCGATCGTCACTTCATTCTATTTAGCTGATTTAAATATCTCATCAGAAAGCGTAGTAGCAACAATTAAATTTTGGCTAGGGTTAGCACTTATTCTAACGTCAATTTCAGTGCTATTTAGAAACCAACTGGTAGTCTTGGCAAAAAATGGACATTGGATCAATCCAAAAATCACACCTTACCTCACTATTATTTTAGGTATTATTTTAGGTTTTTTAGTCACATTAACATCTGTTGGTGCAGGAGCACTAGGGGTAACGGCATTGTTAATTCTTTATCCTAAATTATCCATGTCCAAAGTAATTGGGACAGATATTGCACATGCTGTCCCACTCACCTTAATAGCAGGTCTAGGCCATGTCACATTGGGCACTGTAGATTACGGCTTACTAGGTACACTGCTTATTGGCTCTATCCCTGGCATTTGGATAGGGAGTCACTTAAGTATAAAAGTTGCAGAACATTGGGTTCGTCTGATTCTTGTCATTATTTTGGTGACTATAGGGCAAAAATTAGCTTTTCCTGAATTAAATCAATTATTCGGTATTGGTTTGCTATTACTTTTATTTGGGTTAAGACAAATTAAATTACTTAGGTATTTAGTAAAGCCTTAATTAATAGAGAATTTTCAATGAAATGGAGGGCTAATTTTTTAGCGACTTAGATGTATAAATACGATGCAATAGATCAGAAAATAGTAGATGAACGCGTTACGCAATATCGTGACCAAACGCGTCGCTACTTAGCAGGCGAACTAAGTGAGGAAGAGTTTAGGCCACTGCGCTTGCAAAATGGCTTATACATCCAGCGTCATGCCCCAATGTTAAGAATTGCCATACCGTATGGCATGCTAAGTTCAAAGCAGTTAAGTAAACTGGGTGATATTGCACAAAAATACGATAAAGGTTACGGTCATTTTAGTACGCGTCAAAACTTGCAATTAAATTGGCCAAAACTTGAAGTAGTGCCAGATATTTTGGCAGAGTTAGCCACCGTAGAAATGCATGCTATTCAAACATCTGGAAACTGTATTCGCAATATAACGACAGATCAATTTGCAGGCGTAGCACCTGATGAGATAGTTGATCCACGCACCATGGCAGAAATTATTCGTCAATGGAGCACTTTCCATCCGGAATTCGCACTATTGCCACGTAAATTCAAAATTGCAGTTTCTGGTACTAAAGACGACCGTGCTGTTGTGCAAATGCATGATATTGGCATGGAGTTTTATTATGATGACAGTAACAAGCTTGCTATTAAAGTGTGGGTTGGTGGTGGTTTAGGGCGTACACCTATCTTAGGTGCAGTCATTCGTGAGCATTTAGAGTGGCAACATGCCCTTACTTATTGCGAAGCCATTGTGCGCGTCTATAATATGCACGGTCGTCGTGACAATTCTTATAAAGCACGGATTAAAATCTTAGTGAAAGCAATTGGAATCGACGCCTTTAAAGATCAAGTTGAAGCTGAATGGGCTCACTTAAAAGATAGCCCTAACACGATTACAGAAGCTGAGTTTAATCGCGTAGCGCCATATTTTGAGCCAATGCCTTATAGGCAATTGAATACTCATGAAGCAAGCTTTGATAGAGCTATTGCAAACAATCCAGCTTTTGCTGCTTGGGTTAAGCGCTGCGTGCACTCCCATAAAAAAACAGGTTACCGTGCTGTAACGCTATCACTCAAAACACATGGCGAAGCACCTGGGGACGCATCAAGTGCCCAAATGCACACAGTTGCTAATTTGGCAACGTCTTATAGCTTTGGTGAACTACGTGTTTCGCACGAGCAAAATCTTATTCTGGCAGATGTTGAACTAGCTGACTTATTCCCATTATGGGAAAAAGCTCGTGAAAATGGCTTAGCAACACCTAATATTGGCCTATTAACCGATATCATTTGCTGTCCCGGCGGTGATTTTTGTAGTCTTGCTAACGCTAAAAGTATTCCAATTTCACAAGCGATTCAAATTAAGTTTGATAACTTAGATTATCTACATGACATTGGTGATATTGAAATTAATATTTCAGGATGCATGAATGCTTGCGGTCATCATCATATTGGTCACATTGGTATTCTAGGCGTGGATAAAGGTGATACTGAATGGTATCAAGTATCTATCGGCGGTAAACAGGGCAATGACGCGAGTCTAGGCAATGTTATTGGCCCATCTTTTTCGGCTGATGAAATGCCTAGTGTGGTACAAAAACTTATCAATGTGTATGTAAAAGAACGTTCGCCGGAAGAACGTTTTATTGATACCGTAAGACGTTTAGGGTTAGCCCCATTTAAAGCCTATGTCTATGCAGAGGATGCACAGGCATGAGCCAATTAATCATAGATAACGCTATAGCTAAAAATGATTGGGATCGTGTAATACCTCCTACTTTTGGTGATGAAGTGGTGCGCAAACAGGCTGGCAAAGTTGTCCTATTTAAATTACATGGTGAAGAAACATTCACACAAAAACAAATTGATGCTACGAAAATTCCCGCAACAGGTAAAGTGTTATTGCCTTTAACTATTTGGCAAGCAAATACCGTCAACTTGGCTGAACGCATGGCCGTTGGTGATATTGGCATTTTATTGCAAACTCACGAAACAGTTGAGCTCTTAGCAGAAACATTTGACGACCTAAACAAATTACCTTTGATTGCCGTATTTGTTGAACGTTTTGCCGATGGACGCAACTTCACTTTAGGTAATTTATTACGCACCCGTTACGGATACACACATGAATTACGCGCAGTAGGCGATGTTTTACGCGACCAGCTATTCTTTCTCAAACGCTCAGGCTTTAATAGCTTTTTAATTCGTGAGGACCGCAACGCAGAAGAAGCATTACAAAGCTTAAAAGACTTTAGCGAACCCTATCAAGGCGCAGTGGATGAATCGAAACCTGTCTGGCGCAGATTGCAAAGAGGCAACACCTAATGGATCATGAGGTTCGCATGGTAAAATCAAGCATGCGCAATCCTGCCATTTTTCCTGAGCTAACAAAATTGCTCAAGCATTCTGTCACGTCTAAGCGATCACAAGTGATTAAATTACTTCAGTCAGCAAGCAAAGAATTCACAAACATTACTTTTGCAAATAGTTATGGGGCTGAAGATATGGTGTTGACTGATATTATCGTGAAAGAAACATTAGAAATTGAAATGTTTTCGCTCGATACCGGTCGCTTACCTACTGAAACCTACACATTGATGAGTGAAGTGGAAAAAAATTACGATATAAACCCTATTGTTTTTTTCCCTAAACATGAGGCAATTGAAGAATACGTAAAAAGCAGAGGCATTAATGCATTTTATGAAAGTATAGAACTACGTAAAGCTTGCTGTTCTATACGTAAGGTAGAGCCGTTAAAACGTGCATTGGCTGGTCAACAAGCATGGGTTACTGGCATGCGTGCAGAACAAACAACAACGCGAAGTAGTTTACCTACTCGTGAGTTTGATGAAGGTAATAAGCTGGAAAAGTTCAATCCATTAAGTGATTGGACAGAAGAAGAAGTTTGGGCATACATACGACTGTTTGATGTGCCATACAACGCTCTGCATGATCAGTTTTACCCAAGCATTGGTTGCGCTCCTTGTACGCGTGCAGTTGCTATGGGTGAAAATGTACGTGCTGGCCGTTGGTGGTGGGAAGATCCGAAAAATAAAGAATGCGGACTTCATGTTAAAAATTAAGTTTATAAAATAAGTTATTGAAAATTATGAAAAAAGAAACACTAAGTCATCTTGATTGGCTAGAAGCAGAAGCTATTCATATTTTGCGTGAAGTTGCAGGACAATGCAGTAACCCAGTCTTGCTTTTTTCGGGTGGAAAAGATTCACTATGCATTTTGCGCTTGGCAGAAAAAGCATTCCGTCCTGGCCGATTTCCTTTCCCTTTAATGCATATTGATACTGGTCACAACTATGCAGAAGTTATTGAGTTCCGTGATCGACGTGCTGAAGAACTTGGTGAGCGCCTCATTGTACGTTCATTAGAAGACTCGATGCAGCGCGGCACAATCGTTCTGAAATCACCAGATGAACCTCGAAATAAACATCAGTCTGTCACATTATTAGAAGCCATAGAGGAATTTGGATTTGATTGCTGTATTGGCGGCGCACGTCGTGATGAAGAAAAGGCACGCGCCAAAGAACGAATTATGAGCTTCCGGGATGAATTTGGCCAGTGGGATCCTAAAAACCAGCGCCCTGAGTTATGGAACTTATACAATGCGCGAGCACATAAAGGCGAGAATATACGCGCCTTCCCTATTTCAAACTGGACAGAAATAGATGTTTGGCAATATATCGAACGTGAAAATTTAGAACTACCAAGTATCTACTTTGCGCACCAACGTGATGTCATCATTCGTAATGGCGATATCATCCCAGCCAACGTTGAATTAGTTAATGGCGAAGTGATTAACAAACCTAAAGCCAACGAAGAAACCGTCAACAAACAGGTGCGATTCAGAACCGTGGGTGATATTACCTGCACTGCACCCGTTTATTCTGATGCAGATAGCACTAGTAAAATCATTGTGGAAACGGCGGCTACTACCATTACCGAACGAGGAGCAACTCGCTTAGATGACCAAACCTCTGAAGCGAGTATGGAGCAACGTAAGAAGGAAGGTTATTTCTAATGAGCACGACTGTTAAACATAACAATACTAAAAATAACACCTTACAAGAAAGCAAAATGAATCGATACGTTACAAATCAAGACAGTGTGAATCATAACGACAGCCTATTACGTTTTATGACCTGCGGCAGTGTAGATGATGGCAAAAGCACCTTAATCGGACGCTTGTTATTCGATACTAAAACTATTTTGGCCGACACACTCACTAATATTTCTAAAACATCTAAAAAACGTGGGATGGGAACGATTGATTTATCTTTACTTACTGACGGGCTGCAAGCCGAACGCGAGCAAGGTATTACCATTGATGTTGCTTATCGATATTTCAGCACAGGCACACGTAAATATATTATTGCCGATGCGCCTGGGCATGAGCAATACACACGCAACATGGTCACGGCAGCATCGACGGCAAACCTTGCAATCATTTTAATTGATGCGCGTAAAGGTGTACTCACACAAACACGACGTCACAGCTATTTAGCGCATTTAGTAGGCATTCCACATATTGTAGTCGCTGTTAATAAAATGGACCTGATAAATTATAATCAGTCTGCTTATGACAAAATTTGTGCGGATTACACTAGATTTGCAGAAGGCATTGACTTCGCTAGCGCACGTGATATTCGCTTTATACCAATGTCAGCTCTCAATGGTGATATGTTGGTAGACCGCCTAGAAAACATGCCTTGGTACCAAGGTGAAACCATGTTGGAAATACTAGAGAAAACACCTGCCGCGCATACAGTACAATCTGAAAAATTTCGTTTTCCTGTGCAATTTGTCTGTCGTCCACACGCTAGTGCAGATGCGGAACTACATGACTTTAGAGGCTTCATGGGACAAATTGAAACTGGCGATATTGCAATAGGTGATGAGATTACAGTATTACCTAATGGCTATCAATCAAAAGTCAAAGCGATTCAAATTGGTGACAAACAACTACAAAGTGCGCAAACCGAACAAAGCATCACCCTATTACTTGAAGATGAAATTGATACTTCTCGTGGCGACATGATTGTTAAATCAAATGAAATGCCAGAAGTAGTTAAACAAATAGAGGCGTACGTGTGTTGGCTAGGGGAAATACCTCTATCTGTTGCACGTACTTATATTGTGAGACACACAACTCGTGAATCAAAAGCTAAAATAGGCTCGATTCAGTATAAAATTGATGTGAATACACTAGAAGAGCAATCGACTACTGATTTGAAAATGAATGATATTGCACGCTTAACATTTAAACTTGCACAACCACTCATGGTCGATAGCTATAAAACAAACCGTGCTACTGGTGCATTTATTATAATTGATGAAAGTACAAATAACACTGTGGGTGCAGGCATGATTGCTTAAATTCACAAAGCACCCTTTTTAGTAAAAAGTATTAATAAATCAATCCTGTGAATGACTGATGGTTGATTTTGAATTAAAATAACGTTTTGGCTTGATATAGCTGACAAGGAAATAAAAATAATGACTTATGTAGTAACCGAAAATTGTATTCAATGCAAATACACTGATTGTGTGGACGTATGCCCAGTGGACTGCTTTGTGGAAGGCCCAAACTTTTTAGCGATTAACCCAGATGAATGTATTGATTGCACCTTGTGTGTCGCAGAGTGTCCTGCTGAGGCTATTTTTGCCGAAGATGATGTGCCAGAAGATCAACAACAATTTATCGAGATCAATGAACGCCTAGCTAAAATATGGCCGATTATTACTGCCCGCTCGGAACCTATAGAAGATGCGGATGCAATGAATGGTGTACCCAATAAGCTAGAACTTCTCATTGAATAAATAATAGACTAATTAAAAAGCAATAAAAAAGAGGCTCCAAGCCTCTTTTTTATTAGTTCATAGATTTATGATTTAAAAATTATGTGTGTATTGCAAACTTAAAATATCGACGCTTCCTTCATACTCACCTCTGACACGTCCATTTCCAGTGGCCAATTGATTATCATCAATATCTGTATCACTAATAAATAGGTGTGAATAGCCAATATCGAATGTTGATAACGGCGTAACTTTGTAACTCGCGCCCAATGATAGCCACTTCCTATCATTACCTGGTATGCGTGGTGTGCGAAACTCATCCTTAATTGCTTCTTCATCATAAGCTAAACCAGCACGTAGTTTAACCGCATCACTATAACGATAATTTGCCCCAACAGAATAGCGTATAGTATTTTCCCAGTTTTGAGGTGTAACAGTCAATGTTGACCCATTTTCACGAAGCACTCTTAACTCTTCAAAACGACTCCAACGTGTCAAAGTAACATCACCCATTACATCCCATTTACTGTTGATTCGACTAAAAACACTTGCTGAAAATGTTTCTGGCAAGTCCACTTTAGCCGTAACATCTCCATCAGGAGCTAGAACAAAAGGAATACCTGCTGGTCGTGTAAACTCTGCATCGCCTTCAAGTTTTTGTGTGATTTTAGATCGGTATGCCAGTCCAACACGTGTATCAGGTGTTAGCTGATATATAGCACCTAAATTAAACCCAAAGCCCCAGTCATCACCTTCAATTTCAACATCTCCCTCCCCAGCTCCACCAAAATTAACTGAGCGAGTTAATGTTGCTTCAGCTCGCATAAATGATACGCCAGCGCCTAATGATAGCTGGTCGTTCACTTTAAATGCTATAGATGGATTAATGTTAATTGTTTTGAGCTCAGACTTATCAGCTTGAAACCGGCCTATCCACTTATCATCATATTCTGTTTTCAGCCCGAAAGGTGCACTAACACCTACACCAACTTTAATAGATGAAGTAAGCGTTGTCATGAAGAAAAAGTTGGGTACAAAAGCTAAATCAGTTGCATTAGGCCCTTCATCTCCTAGTGGTTGTCCAGCGCCTGCTACTGAGCCATCATTTTTAAACTCAGCATTAGGTTTAATTAAGTGCAATGCACCTGCTGCTTGCGTGCCATCAATATAAGTCATTCCTGCTGGATTGAAAAATATAGTGCTTGCATCTTCCGCAATGGCTGCTCCACCTGCATAGGCATTACCCATACCACTTGCACCTTGTTCTATCAGTGCAAAACCTGCTGCATGAGCACTACCACTCACGGCTAAAACGGAAATAATAGCTGAGTTTATTAGACTGTTTCTCATGAAAGTATCCTTAAAATATAGCAATTAACTTAATCACATTCTTGTAACCTGTGATTTTTCGTATCAACTAATTATCAAATACATTGATTAGTTAGTACAGATAAAACTGGGGAAATAGATCTAAACAATGTCATTTATAGGCAGAATGGAAAAATTACGACAGTATCTTGTTTTTATACAAAACACATCACAATAACTGACAAATAATTGTTATGGACCCTATTTCATCCATTGCTTTAGCTAGTGGGCTAAGCTGGGCGAGCGGCTTTAGACTAAATGCACAGTATTTGTTATTGGTCTACTACACCGTTTTGAGTGGATGAAATTACCCGGCAGTTTAAGTATTTAAAGCAATTCGACCGTACTCACGATCACAGGTGTACTTGTTGTTATCAAATTTCTAGCTGATAAAATTCCTTATGTGGACAGTACCTGGGATAGTATTCAGAAATTTATTCGCATTCCAGTAGGTGCATTGCTCGCTATGGGTTCAATCAACAGTAACGACCCAATGATTGCCACGCTTGCCGCCTTACTAGGCGGGTCACTCACAGGGATGACGCATGCTACTAAAGCAGCTAGCCGCGCACTTATTAATACATCGCCGGAACCTGTTAGCAATGTTGTGACATCTTTAGGTGAAGATACTTTTTTTCTCACTGGTGGTTGGCTAGCGTTGATGCACCCGGTCGTATTTATTGGTGTGTTATTTGGCTTCATTTTGCTCATGTTTTGGATGTTACCAAAGGTATGGCGTGGCATCAAATCCATTTCCACCCATATCGATAAAATTAATAAGCCGAATTAGGTAGTTTATTAATGATGCATAGATTTTATTGCACTGTTAGTGACTTCAGTTAAAGAGGCAGCCAGTTTGGGTCTATTCCACATTCGTTTTTTATTGGGGTGGCAGTTCTGCAAGATCTGATGATTAGCATCAACAGACATCAAACTGGTTGACCCTATTGGTTCTATTTTGATTTAAAAGACTGCTTGATTTAAACAGCAAACAATTGCACTTATTTAACAAGTTCTTCGTACATAAACTCGAGTTGCATCTGACATCTATGATATGCAAAAAGCCCAAAAAATGTCACCACGACAAATAAAACTTGAACGTACTTTCTCAATGTCATTAGGATGGTTGATATATTATCAAAGCCAAAATATGAAGTCAGCGCTAAGGGCAAATAGTAGATAAAAGCCAAAGCAATGATGCTTACAAAAGCGATGCCTAGATAATTCATCGAGTGTGTGTAATAGTAAAGATAGTTTTCTTCTAATGTAAATTGATGCGAAGCACTTGGACGTTTAAGTTCATCATGGTGCTTCCAAAATGGCTCAACATCGTCACTTTCTGTTGCGCCTTTGCTTCTAGTCAACTTTGTGCGTAAATTTCTATATTCTTGGTTTTTTACACGTCCAATGATTATCAGCACAGCCCACATAATCAATCCAATTAATATCAGTCCTACCGGTCTACTCAAAACCATATTGTTGTTGTACCTTTCCATCTCTTTTAGTTAGTAATTATTATCTAGAAGAAGCTCTAAGCTAATTCAAATACGCAAGCCTGAAATATGGTGCATAAATAGTATTGTCAGCTACTACCTTCGAATTAAGGTGAAACAATGGCTTAGTTAACTTAATTTCTGTCGCCTACACTTCCTACACTTCTCCATGCGATAATACAACTTATCTTTCAACCACAACACAGTATAAACACTTTATGATTACGACACTTATTATGGTTGCCAGCATTCTTTACTTGGCATTGCAATTAGAAGATAAATTCAAAATTCCTTCACCACTTGGTTTAATCACCCTTTCATTTATTGCGCATCACGCCATTAAACAAGCACCTATCATGACAGGCAATGCGGATAGCTTTGCGAAGTTAGTTATCTTTTTATTACCCGTCTTACTTATTGCAGACTCACTAGAACTTAAATTACGAGATTTAAAAAAGCATGGCTTAAGTTTGCTATATTTATCTATCGTTGCAGTTTCGCTGTCTATCCTCATGGCTTTATCAATTGTTGATTTAATATTTTCAGACATTCAGTTAAGCAATGCTGCAGTGGTCATGTTATTTGCCATGGTGCTCGCGACTGACCCTGTTTCCGTAGTGAGTATATTTTCTAAATTTGAATTGCCGCATGAATTAAAAATGTTAGCCGAGGGCGAAAGTTTATTTAACGATGCAACTGCTCTTATCGCATTTGTGTTTATTGGTTTATTTGCACTCAATGGCGGTGCTATCACAACCGCTTATGTTGCTGAAATCACTGTTGCTGTCATCGTTGGATCAATTGTAATCGGCGTTGGCATTGGTTTAATCGGTCTTATGTTTATGAAAACCACGCATAATCGCACCGCTGAAATGATGATACTTGTTCTTGCTGGTTACGGTGCTTTTGAATTGGCAGAACACTTTTATGTATTACTCAATCTATTTGGTGGTCATTCACATATGCATCTTTCTGGCATATTAGCCGTTATATTCGCGACGATCACGGTCAACCATGTCATGAATAAGTCTATAGAAGGTGATAATGAGCAAATTGAGGATGATGAAGAAACACTGGAGCGTGAAGCTTTAAAAAGCAATACATCCGCAGGCATTATCGGCACAGCACTTAAACGAGTCAAAGCGACACTAGAAGAGCGCAACCGTCATTTAAGAAATAAAGAAGATATTCAATTACTTGCCATGGTGGCCAATACCATTTTATTTATTGCCATGGCGGAAATGATTGATTTGAGTTTTTTATGGAAATATAGATTCGAAATTCTTATCATGTTTATTGCCACTACCCTCATACGCGCAACCATGATGACTGTGTTTGCCTGGATTACGAATAGAACGCATAAAATGGCTGATGTTAACCTGCGTTGGGGCACTGTGCTTTCTTTTGCTGGTATCAAAGGTGGTTTATCTATTGTAATGCTCACAATGATTCCTGCATCATTTGAACATTTAGAAATGTTCAAAGCCATTGTTATTGGTGTGATTATGCTATCAACATTCATCTACTCTACCGTGCTAATTGTCTATATTAACCGTCATCAAGCGGTGTTTTTACTTGAAAAAAATGCTGAGCTTGATCACCATTAAACAATAATATTTTTGTTATGTCTGAGTTGATATTAGAGCTTAAATATATACAGCACTACGCGTTGGCATTGCAAGAACAGGTTCAGCAACTACATGCAGCGGGTAAGCTAGGCCCTTACCTCAACACGCGTTATGCAGAATCCAATACGGTCAACACAAGCAAAGCACTATACATTTACTGTAATGACATTAAGCAACGCTATATGCGGAATGTTTCAACACTGGATAAAGTGGCTTTTGACAGCCGCATAACTATGTATCACCATGCACTTGGGCTCAATACGTCTATTTCTCGTGTGCAAGGCGGTAAATTAAAAGCTAAAAAAGAGATTCTCATAGCAGAATCATTTAAAGAAATGCCTGCCTCCTTTTTACGCATGATCGTTGTACATGAACTGGCTCACTTAAAAGAACGTGATCACAACAAAGCATTTTACAACCTATGTGAACACATGGAACCTGATTACCATCAACTAGAGTTTGATTGCCGTATGTATTTAAGCTGGAAAGAAACGACTTCAAAACCGACTTAACGCTTTAGCGTTTAGCGAGGTTAGGGATGCCCCTTACGAGCATTCTTCTTCTTAATTTCTTTTGCTAAGCAAAAAAATAGATCACCGTCACGCGAAAAGTGACTTGTTTCTAATTTCACACATCGCATGGGAAATTAATCGAGTCTGACCCCATTAGTTTTCTGCGGGGCCGTATTCCAAGTATGCACTTGAAGCTTCCATTCTCCATTTGCATTGCGTTGGGAAACCAGTGTTACCACGCCGCCAAATGTTGGCGCAACACCTTCATTCACTTGCCCTGAAGCTTGCCAGTTTGCTACTTGGTATAGGGTGTCACCATCTCGATAACTTTCTACCGCTTCTATTTTATGGTTATGCACACCGCCATCAACAAAACTCTGAAATAAAGCCTCAATGGCTTTCTGACCTTGTAAAACTTGACCGTCTCCTGGCGACAAAAGCGCGGTTTCACTATACAAAATAGCAACTGCTTTTACATCCCCTTTATTAAATAATTGATTCCAGTTTTGGTTTAATTGTTCAGCTAACTGTTGATTGTCCATAGTGCTCCCTGCGAAATTTAAAGACGTAAATAGCATCAATGCTGTTGCAACGCAACTTTGACTGAATGATGTTGGGAAAAGAGGCTGTTTCATCAATACTCCTGATTAGTAATAATTTGTTTATTGCTACAACAGAAATTATCTATAGACAAACAATGCCTGTCCAATATAGAATATTGCTCAAATGATGCTTAATTTATATCAGTTGAGCTTTGACTTACGTCAGCTAAGGTCTTTTTCAGTAATTGCACAATTATTAAGCTTTCGCAAAGCAGCTGAGCAACTACATATTGCGCAGCCCGCCTTATCTAGGCAAATTGCACAGCTAGAAGATTCACTAGATTGCCAATTGTTTGATCGGCAAAAACGCCAAATACAGCTTACCGATGCTGGCCAGTATTTATTTAATGCTTTACCAGATTTTTTTGAGCAACTACATACCATTGCAGATCGAACAAATGCGATTGCTAACGGTAAAGTGAATAAACTAAAATTCGGTTTTTCCAGTGCGGCGATGGCTGGCTTTTTACCAGAAATAATCAAAACATTACATGCGAAATTAGAAGACTGTGAATTTGCATTTTTTGAAAAACTTCTAATGTGTTAATTCAGTCAGTGATCGCTGGCAACCTAGATGCGGCATTTATTCTGCATCAACCAGATAATGCTTTATTAAATACAGTGCCGATTAAAGCGGGTAAAGTTGGCGTGGTATTGCCCGCAGAACATCCTCTTGCGCAACAGCATGAAATTGCATTTTCGGACCTTGCGAATGAGACTTTAATTCTATTTCCAAGAGAAACAAACCCAGAGATGTTTGATGACGTTATTACTCATTTCCAACAATCAGGGTTTAGCCCCAAACAAATTATTGAAACCGCCCCTCGCTCAACTGCCATTGCCCTAGTAGCAGCAGGTCAAGGCATTGCAACCATCGCTCAATCACTTAAACAAACCTGCATTGCAGGCACTATATTCAAACCCTTAAAGCAACCCGCCCCAATGATTAGCTATAGCTGTATTACACTTAAGCAACGAAAAGGTCAGTGGCTTGAAGTGTTAACGAAATATATTGGTTCTGAGTTGCAATAGATAACTCGAACGATAGGAGCTTGAAAGTACCGCTGTGGGACATACTTTTATGCATGTCCAATGTTAATCATTTTTGCATACCCTCAACAGATATTACTTTCCCATCTCATCTGTAAGTTCAAATAATTCAATGGCTTTTATTAAGTCACTAAGCTTTGCATTCCCGTAGTTATGAAGAAACTCAAGGGGTCAGCCAGCTTGATTCTTAAATTCGCCCACTAAAATAACCCCTTCTGCTTCTTAGGCTTCGCCCTAGCCGCCACAAACGCAGCCCCTTTTCGAGCGCGCTTAGATAAATACTTAGCAAACGTTTCACCTTTAATCACTTTATCTTTGCTCTTGACCACAACACTAGTCGTTTCCCCATCACTCAGTGCAACACTACTTAGCGTTTCACCTTTTGGTATATCCATAATCCGAACACCACGCCCACCATTGGGGTATTCGTTGATTTCATTCAGTGCAAATACAAGTAGTTTATTCTCTGATGAAGTGACTGCAAGATACGCCTTATCATCCAGTTTGACTGGAGGTAGTACAGTGATACCCACTTCTATTTTCATAAAAGCTTTTCCAGCTTTTGGCTTGGCGATCAAGCCTTTCAATGGTGCGATAAAACCGTAGCTGTTAGATGAGGTAAATAGGTATTTATCTTCTTCATTGCCAGAAATAACAGCGGTAATGCTTGCCCCATTTTGTAGTTCGATAATTGAACTAACTGGTATACCATCGCCTTTTCCGCGCGGCACACTGGAGGCACCAAACGCATAACAACGGCCATTAGCATCGAGTATGACAATTGGCCTGACAGTGCGTGTTTGAATCACGGCTAGTTCCTCATCCCCTGATTTCCATGCAACCGTTTCACGCTCTACACTGTGGCCTTGCCTTGCACGAATCCATCCATTTTGAGAGATTAGAATAGTCAGTGGCTCATCCACTACAAATGATTTCTGAGTGGCTTGTGTGCGTTCTACAGGCTTTATTAAGGTACGGCGATCATCGCCATATTTTTCAGCATCTTGCTTAATTTCACGTGCCGCTAGGTTTTTTAATTTAGTATTACTGCCCAGTACGCCTGCTAGACCTTCGGATTCTTCACGGAGCTTTTCTAACTCTTTCTCAATTTTAATGCCCTCTAATCGCGCTAACTGGCGCAGCCTAATTTCGAGAATATCTTCAGCTTGAATATCAGTTAAATCAAACGCTACAATTAAGTCTTCTTTTGGTTCGTCTGAATTACGAATCACTTTAATCACTTCATCGATATTTAAGAAAGCGATCATGCGGCCTTCTAAAATATGGATGCGTTTACTGATTTTATCTAGGTCAAACTGGCAACGCCTACGCACTACATCTAAACGGAACTCAATCCACTCTTTAATAGCAGTGAGCATGTTCTTTTGTGTTGGGCGCCCATCAGTGCCAATCATCACCATATTGACGGAGCACGACACTTCCATACTAGTATGCAAAAATAAGAACGCCATCATTTCATCGCTATTAACACGGCTGGTTTTAGGCTCAATGATTAAGCGAACGTCTTTTTTACCTTCGCTTTTCACTGTGTCGATCATACTCAGGGCTGACTGCTTAAGTAGCAATTGATCTTGATCGATGGTTTTTTTATCTTTTTTGGCTTTTGGGTTTGATATCGCCAGTATTTCATTTTGAATGGTTTCAACTGAAGCGCCGTGGGGCAGTTCATTAATAATGACACGCCATTGGCCACGCGCCATTGGCTCAACTATCCAGCGGGCGCGCAATCTTAATGAGCCTCGGCCTGTGTCATATATATCGTGAATATCTGAGGTTTGTGTAATAAGCTGACTGCCGCCTGGCCAATCCGGTCCCGGCACATGCGCCATTAATTCACTTGCAGTGCACTTTGGGTTGGACATAATATGCAACACGGCACTAGCCACTTCACGCATATTATGTGGCACCATTTCAGTTGCCATGCCGACAGCAATGCCTGAGGCGCCGTTTAAAAGCATCATTGGTAAGCGTGCTGGCAGCAATACCGGCTCTTGGAATGCGCCATCGTAATTGTTTTGGAAATCAACCGTACCGCGATCAATTTCTGATAATAGCAAATCTGCAATGGGCGATAAGCGCATTTCAGTGTATCGCATCGCGGCAGCGCCATCACCATCACGCGAGCCAAAGTTACCTTGGCCATCTACGAGAGGATAGCGTAAGGTAAAGTCTTGTGCTAAACGCACGGCTGCTTCATAGGCAGAGCTATCACCATGCGGGTGATACATACCAAGGACATTACCAACCACTCGGGCAGATTTTACTGGCTTAGCCCCTGCAACTAAGTTCATTTCTTTCATTGCGAATAATATGCGCCGTTGTACAGGTTTTTGACCATCTTCAACCGATGGTAAGGCGCGCCCTTTTACAACCGAAATTGCATAAGATAAGTACGCTTCTTCTGCATATTCTCCAATGGCAACGGCATCGTCATCAGGTACTAAATTTTCATTATCCGTATCATCCATTACACATCTGCCTCCACATCGTTACCGCGGCGTTCTATCCATTCTTTACGTGCTGGTGCCTGGTTTTTCGCCATGAGCATATTAAACATATCAAAGGATTCTGATACCTCTAGCTCATCCAAGCGCACTTGCATCAAGCGCCGCGTATCTGGACATAAAGTAGTTTCCCATAATTGGTCAGGGTTCATTTCACCTAAGCCTTTAAAGCGTTGAATAGCGAGTTTTTCTTCTGCGATTCCTTCGCGTTTTAGCTTTTCGATGGTCGATACTTTTTCTAGTTCATCTGCCACATAGAGCTTACGTATGGGTTTATTTTTGCCTTGTGCTGGCACATCAATACGGTAAAGAGGTGGTTGTGAAATATACACATGGCCTCGCTCAATCAGTTTAGGAGCATGCTTTAACAATAAGGTGAGTAGCAATACTTGAATGTGGGCACCATCAACATCAGCATCAGATAGCAAACATAGCTTACCGTAACGCAGGCCTGAAAAGTCAGGATCATCTTGCATGGTATGTGGTTCGATTCCCAATGCGACAAAAATATCATGTACTTCAGAGTTGCCAAATATACGGCCAGCATCTATTTCCCAAGTATTCAAAACTTTACCGCGTAACGGCAAGAGTGATTGAAACTCATTGTTACGACCCATTTTAGCACTCCCTCCAGCTGAGTCACCCTCCACTAGAAACAGCTCTGCTTCCATGGTGCCTGCAGCTTCACAATCAGTGAGTTTTGCTGGCATGAGGTTAATGCCACTGCTTTTACGCTTTTCAATCTTCTGCGTTGATTTATTACGAGCAGCTGCAGTACTGTTTACTAGGTCAGATATGCGTTTAGCAAAGTCTACATTTTGCGTAAGCCAGTTCTCCATGATTGGCTTCACGGATAAAGCAATCATTTTCATCGCATCGCGATTAGTGAGCTTTTCTTTAGTTTGGCCTTGAAACTGTGGGTCTAATACCTTGGCAGCCAACACGTAGCACACGTTATTCCATACATCTTCAGAGCTGATTTTAACTCCACGCTGCATCATGCTGTGATGTTCCATAAACGTCTTTACTGCTTCAAAGACACCATTACGCATACCTGCTTCATGCGTACCGCCAGAGAGTGTTGGAATCAAATTAACATAGGACTCACCACGACCACCGCCTAAACCAAATGACATAGCCCAAACTGCGCCTTCGCCTTTTGATACGGTATCTGTATTTTCATCGGCATAAAACTCGCCTGATATCGTTGGGATTGTGTTATCTTGTCCCTCTTCTATTTGCCGCTCGCCAATAAGCTCATCAAGATATTGAGACAGGCCTTCAGCATAAGTCCATGACTTTTCTTCAAAGCCGTTATCGCCTTCTATTGAAAGCGTAACAGTGACGCCAGGCAGTAATACCGCTTTTGATTTAATTAAATGCTCTAATTGGGTAAGAGAAACTTTTGGTGCATCAAAGTATTGTGGGTCTGGCCAGCATTTAACAGTGGTGCCAGTGTCTTTTTTTGCACATTTTCCTGTTATTTCTAATGCTTGCACACGGTCACCATGTTCAAAAGCTAGGCTATATACATTGCCATCACGCTTTACGATGACTTCTAGGCGAGTCGACAATGCATTTGTCACTGATACACCAACCCCATGCAAACCACCCGAGAAGCGATACGAACTGCTTTCGTCCTCTTTATCAAACTTACCACCTGCGTGAAGTTGGACAAACACTAATTCAACCGCCGTTTGTGTTTCACCATTGGGAATTTGAACTGGAATACCACGGCCATTATCGGAAACTTGAATCGCACCATTTTTAAAAATAGTGACGTTTATATTCGTTGCGTGCCCGCCTAACGCCTCATCTGCTGAGTTATCAATCACCTCTTGTACAATGTGTGTTGGTGAGTCAGTTCGTGTGTACATGCCTGGCCTTGCTCGCACAGGCTCTAACCCGCGAAGAACCTTTACGGAATCCGCGTCATATTCTTTTTCTGCCATCAGGCCAACCTTTAACGTTCAACTGCAAAGTGTCTTTCACTCAATAAAGTGATTGTCACATAATAAGAATCAATAGGTTGTATTCTACATTTTTAACTACACTATATAATAAAAAAAGTAAGTTTTTATAAAGATCAGCAGAGCAAACACTCATTCCCTATTGTTTTTTAAGGGCATAGTTTTAAGCGTTGAGAACTTATCTGAGATTTTGCATTAGCAAGTGATTCAAATTGAGCAAGCGACTTTCGGGCTTAAGCGTAGCAAGAAACGACTTGAAACCACTAGATGACAACACTAGTAGATAATTTTACCAATTGATGACTGTACTAGATTTTGGCTTGCCATAATTGTGTCGACATAATTGCAAACAGCCCAAGCACAACATAAGCGAGCATTGCGATTGCTAAGCCAGATGGGGCATACCAAGCAAATGGTACGACAATACCAGCCGATACAGTCGATACTAGCATTTGCATAAAAGCTTGCCCTGACGCCGCTGTACCGCGTATTTTAGGGTGTCTATTGAGCGCTGCTAAGGACAAGATAGGCATACACATGGCCATGCCAATATTAAACAGTGCAATTGGTAATATATTCGCAATCAAACTAATTGGTTGCGTGTAGCAAATAATTACATTCAATACTGCAAGTAGGCCCATCCAAACGTAAGCCAACTTCACTACCTTTTGTGATGCTATTCGCCCTGCTGCTCGCTTAGCTAAATAAGAACCAAGCACCATGCCTGTCACTGTCGGAATGAATAAATAACCGTATTGCTGTGCTGACAAGCCTAAATGTTTGGCTAAAAATACAGGGCTTGCTAGTACATAGAGAAAGAAGCCAGAAAAATTAGCGCCAATAGCGATGATTAATTTTGTATATTCGCTATCACTAAAAATGGTTTTATAACTATTCATCACATTATCAGCCGAAAGCTTCATGCGCTTTTCTGGCGGCATTGTTTCTGGTAAAAATTTAACTGCTGCCCACAAACTAATTGCCGCATATATAGCCAAGAAAATAAAGATTGCCTGCCAATGCACTCCTAATAGAAAACCACCAATAATGGGTGCGACAGCGGGTGCGATACCAAACAACATTTGTACAGTTGCCATCACACGCTGTGCCTGTGGGCCTTCAAATAGATCACGCACCATGGCTCGGGCAACCGTATTACCAGCACCACCACTAGCGCCTTGCAAAGCCCTAAAAAACCATAAGGTTTCAACATTAGTGGCTAATGCACAGCCAATGCTTGCTAATACAAAAATACCCAAGCCCCACTTAATGGTTGTAATTCGACCAATCGAGTCAGATATGGCGCCATGCCATAAAGTCATCGCGGCATAGGGTAATAAATAAAACGTTAAGCTTTGCTGTATTTGTATATCCGTTGCACCTAATGCCTCACTCATTACATGGAATGCAGGTAAGTAGGTATCAATGGCGAATGGCGCTAATGCAGCGAGTGATGCTAAGGCATAAACGAGAAAATTAGATTGTGATTTCAACTTATATTCTTTTATATATCAATGATTTATATAATATATTTAATGTTTTACATTAAAAAAGACGCATTGACTGCGCCTTTGATTATACCGACTAATATTAAGATGCTTTAATATTTAGAAACTGTGTATTAACAGATTTTGTACTAAGGTACTGCGTGGAAACCCTCAATCCGTTCTTTATCACCTTCTGAGTACTGCTTAGATTTTTCATTGGTCCTAAAAATAATCGGTTTCTCTGACAGCACTGGATTTTGTGAGTCTTCAATCGCTTGTTCAATTAAGTGATGGTTTGGTGAAAGTGAGCAAACAGGATCTGCACTTTCAGCATCGCCAGAGAGTAAGAATGCTTGGCATCGGCAACCTCCTAAGTCATTCTCTTTTTCAGGACACGTGCGACAAGGCTCTTTCATCCAATCATCACCACGGTACTTATTAAAGGCTGGACTTTCTTTCCAGGCATACTCAAGCCCATGCTCAAGCACGCTTGGAAACTTCATATTAGGTAGCACACGTGCCGAGTGACATGGCAATACATCACCATTGGCTGTCACAATCATGAATACCTCGCCCCAGCCATTCATGCACTTTTTAGGCCTATCACCAAAGTAATCTGGCACCACAAAGAAAATCTTCATTTTGCTATCAGTTTTTTCTCTAAACTCATTTGTAATTCTTTCAGCCTCATCCACTTGCGATTTTAATGGCATTAACTGATCCCGATTCACTAATGACCAACCGTAGTACTGCGTATTCGCCAGTTCAATATAATCGGCACCTAAGGCTTCTGCCATTTCAAGAATTTCTTTAAGATGGTCGATGTTATAGCGATGTAGCACCACGTTAAGCACCATTGGGTAGCCATGGCCTTTAATCATCGCCGCTACTTTTTGTTTGAGTTTAAACGTTGTTGTATTGGTAATAAAGTTATTAATTTCTGCCGTAATATCATGCATCGAAAGCTGAATATGATCTAAGCCGCCGTCTTTAAATGCTTGGATACGTTTTTCAGTTAAGCCAACACCTGAAGTAATTAAGTTGCTGTAATAACCTAATTTTTTAGCCTCAACTACGATCTCTTCAATGTCATTCCGCAATAAGGGCTCACCGCCAGAAATACCGAGCTGAATCGCACCCAGTTTACGCGCATCACGTAAAGCATCTATCCACTGCTCAGTCGTCAGCTCATTTTGCGTATGCTTATCAAAGTCAGTTGGATTGAAACAAAAAGCACACTGTAGCGGGCAGCGATAAGTGACCTCTGCCAGCAGCCATAATGGTTGTGTCTGTGTGGTGTTAGCGGCAACACCATTATTCTGGACTTGACCGCTAAGTTCTTTTTGAACAGGTGATTCACCCAAAGAGGTTGGTTGTGACACTTGAATTCTCCTTAATGTTAGTTTAGCTTACTAAGTTATTTTTTCGTCAACCATGCCTTACCTACAGCCATTTCAAACATACCAATAATATCTACTTCAATACTTTTGGCATCTGGAAACTTTACTTTTAATGCCGCGACAATATCACCGACAGAAGCCTTACCATCGACCAGTTGCATCACCTCGCCAGCACCGCCATGCAATTTCACCATGCCTTCTGGGAATAAAATCACGTAGTTATTTTGTGCTTCTTCCCATTGAAAGCGATGATGCAATGCAAGGCCGTAAATATCTGAATGTTTGATCTCATCTGCCATAATATTTTCAATCTTTACTTAAAGTTAATCACAGGTTGACGGTTGTATTGAACACCCTCAGTCGTTATATTAGTTGATGCCAGCATGATCGAATCTGCAAGGACCCAAAGCACATTGAGTTTGAACTGCAGAATATCTAACGCTTTTAATTGCATTTTACGAGAGGTACTAAAGTAATCTAACGTGACATACAAACCCTGCTCAACATCACGGCGTGCCTCTGTGAGTCGTTTTTTAAAATACACTAAGCCACTTTCATCAATCCACGGGTACACCGTTGGCCATGAGCTAATACGCTGCTGATGAATATGTGGCGCAAATAATTCTGTTAGGCTAGAACATACTGATTCTTGCCATGAGCGTTGTTTTGCAAAATTAACATAAGCATCCACTGCAAAACGTACACCAGGACTCACCATTTCCAAACTCACTATTTGTTCACGGGTCAGGCCAACAGCCTTACCTAGTTGAATCCAGGCTTCAATACCACCCATCGCATCACCGATACCATCGTGGTCTGTAATGCGAACTACCCACTGTTTACGTACTTCAACGTCATCACAATTAGAAAGAATGGCACCATCTTTCATAGGTATAGAAATTTGGTAGTAAAAACGGTTGGCCACCCAGCTCTGTAATTGTTCTTTACTTAGCTGACCTTCATACATCATTACGTGGAATGGGTGGTAGATATGGTAGCCCTTACCCTTTTCACGTAATTTTTCTTCAAACTCTTCACGTGACCATGGTAATAATTCTTCTGGTGCTAATTCGTTTTTCACTTCGCTCATTTCCAAATACCCTTAAAGAGTGATATCCATACCATCATAAGCAAGTTCAATTGCTGCCGCATTCAGGATAGCACGTTGTGGTGATTCTTCGTTTAGAATCGGGTTGGTATTATTAATATGAATCAATATCTTGCGTGGCTTTTCCATCGCGTTTAAGATGCTCATAATTCCACCATCACTTGACTGATCTAAATGACCCATTTCGCTGGCACGTTTATCACTGATACCCTCTTTCGACATTTCATCATCTGTCCAAACAGTGCCATCAACTAAGATACAATCGGAATCTCGCATGTATTCCAACACATGAGGCTCCGCCTCACCCAAGCCAGGTGCGTAAAATAAACTTTTACCTGAACACGTGTCTTTCATATGCATGCCGATATTATCGCCAGGCACCGTATTACCGCGATGAGGTGAATAAGGTGGTGCCTCACTTAATAATGGCACAGCTGTAAATTCAATACCTTCTGCTGTCGGTATCGTAAAGGTCGCTTCATCAGTCGCAATTTCATGATGATTAATGCCTCTGAAATGCCCCAAAATATTAAACACAGGAAACCCAGTGGTTAAGTCACCTTTGACCGCCTCAGTACAATAAATATCCCACGGTTTATTGTGCTCTCTAAGCGTTAATAAACCAGTTACATGATCGATTTGTGCATCCGTAATCACGATAGCTGTAATCGCTGTATCTCGTACTTGGCGAGCAGGTTGAATTGCAGGAAAACTATCTAGTTGCTTTTTAATATCTGGAGAAGCATTGAATAATACCCAATCAGTTCCGTTAGCACTAACAGCGATCGAAGATTGGGTACGTGGTGTTGCTTTAATAGTGCCCGCGCGCACCCCTTTACAGTTTTCGCAGTTACAGTTCCACTGTGGGAATCCGCCACCAGCACCTGAGCCTAATACGTGTATATGCATGAGTTTCTTTGATCAATGAGTTAAAACTAAATTTTACGCTGTTTTAAACGTAAAGACGTTAAAAAAGCTGTCTCACGACAGCCTTTATTATAAAAAAATTACTTGTTCATTACGTACATGGTTACTTCGAAACCGAAACGCATTTCTGTTGCAGCTGGTGTTGTCCACATAATCATTCTCCAAAATTTAATAAACAAAAAGTCCATCAAAAAAACCGGTTAATCGCATTGCCTTGATGTACTGTTCTATGATGTATTGGTATGACTAATACTATACGCAGTAGTTTCTGCACAACCCTGATAGCTACAATGATTAAATGCTAGTGATTTCCATGATGCTCATGACAAATGACTTCATTCAATTAATTTTTTTCTTAGGCGACGTCGCACACGCACTGCGTTCGCAAGGTTTTTTAATGTATCAACACTATCTTGCCAACCCAAGCATGCATCGGTAATCGATTTTCCATACTCTAACAATTCACCTGGTGCATGATCTTGCCGTCCTTCATTGATATGCGACTCTAGCATTAAGCCGACAATATTTTGGTTACCATCGGTGATTTGTCTTGCTACATCTGCCGCTACTTCTTTTTGTTTCAAGTAGTTTTTTTGACTATTAGCATGACTACAATCAATCATAATACTTGGTATTAAGCTAGCCTCCGCAAGGCGCTTAGTCACTGCGGCTACATTTTCAGCATCAAAATTAGGTGTTTTACCGCCACGCAAAATTACATGACAGTCTTCATTACCTGTTGTAGAAATAATCGCTGAACGCCCCTGCTTTGTCACCGATAAAAAATGATGTGGACTTGAAGCCGTTTTAATTGCATCAATCGCCACGCGAACATCACCATCTGTGGCATTTTTAAACCCGATTGGACAAGACAAACCAGATGATAATTCCCGATGTACTTGTGACTCTGTTGTTCGTGCGCCAATCGCGCCCCAACTCACTAAGTCTGCCGTATATTGAGGTGTAATAGTGTCTAAAAACTCCACGCCAGCTGGTAAGCCAATTTCATTCACATCAAGTAGAAACTTACGGGCGATTTCTAAGCCTTCATTAATATCGTAACTACCATCCAACTGCGGGTCATTAATTAAACCCTTCCAACCCACCGTTGTACGTGGTTTTTCAAAATACACCCGCATCACAATTAATAGTTCACTTGCTACCTGTTTGCGTAATGCTGATAATCGTTGTGCATATTCAAACCCTGCTTTAGGGTCATGAATAGAACAAGGGCCAACAATAATCAACAGGCGGTCATCTTTTTGTTGCAAAATTTGGCTAATCGCTTTTCGAGTCACCAAAATATTTTCTGTAGTTCTAGCACTTTCTTTAAGCCGCGACAATAGTACTGATGGCACAATCAGCTCTTGAATTTCTTTAATGCGCACATCATCGGTCGCAAATTTTTCGTACTTACTCATTTTATTTTTATAATCTCTTCTAATACTGATAAAAAACGTTCGTTTTCACTAAAGAGTCCAATGCTAACCCGCAAGTAATCAGGCATTTCGTAAATAGCGATAGGTCGAACAATTACGCCTTGCTTTAATAACTGCTTGTTAACTTCTAGTGCGTTTGGCACTGCGAAGCTAATAAAATTTCCATATGATTTAATATAGTTTAAACCAAGTTGCTTTAGACCGCTTTCAAGTTGCAGCATCCCTCCTTGATTCGCTGCATAACTTTTGGCAACAAAGGCCTCATCTTCCAATGACGCAATCGCTGCCGCCTGTGCTATGGAATTGACATTAAAAGGCTGTCGGATACGATTTAAAATATTAGCAATACTTGCATGCATCAACCCAAACCCGACACGCAAACCAGCTAAGCCATAAGCCTTTGAGAACGTGCGTGAAATAATTAAATTATCAAACTTACTCAACCAGCTGATTGCCTCAGATTTAAGCTCTGCAGACAAATATTCATCATAAGCTTCATCTAATACTACAAGCACATTACTTGGAATTTCCTTTAATGCATCATATAGCGCATCTTTAGCAATCAATGTACCTGTAGGATTGTTCGGGTTTGCAATAAATATAACCCGTGTTTTGGGTGTAATTGCAGACAAGAAAGCGGATAAATCATGTGCATGGTTTTTTGCTGGCACAACCACCCCTTTTGCACCTACCGCTTGCGTGACTAATGAGTAAACAACAAAAGCATGTTTGGAATAAATAGCTTCATCATCGACTTGTAAAAAAGCACGTGCAACTAATTCTAAAATATCGTTCGAGCCATTGCCAAATACAATTTTCTCTTCTGCTACTTCAAACCGCTGGCTAACCACGTTGCGCAAAGAAAAACAGTTGCCGTCAGGATAACGCGCAATATCAACAGCGGCTTCTTCAATGGCTGCTAGCGCTTTTGGACTCATCCCTAGTGGGTTCTCATTTGAGGCTAGTTTAACAATACTAGCTTCATCAAGTCCCATTTCGCGTGCTAACTCGCTAATTGGCTTACCGCCTTGATAAGGTGCCATCGCGCGTATGTACTCAGATGCTAATAAAGAATTATTCATGATTGATAATTAAAGAACTGCAACAGGATAAGAGCCAAGCACTTTTATATAAGATGCTTTATCTCGTAACTCGTCAAGTGCTGCTTGAACGTTACTATCAGACTGATGACCTTCGATATCAACAAAAAACACATAGTCCCATAAGTTTTGTTTTGAAGGTCGTGATTCCAACTTAGTCATACTCACGCCGTGATGTGCTAATGGAGCTAAGAGTTCTACTACTGCACCTGGTTTATTATTAGCACTAATGGCTAATGATGTTTTATCTTTACCTGAAGGCGCAACCTCTTCCAACCCAAGTACTAAAAAGCGGGTTGTATTTTTTGGGTCGTCTTCAATATTTTCAACTAACACATTTAAACCAAATAACTCAGCTGCACGTTTGCTAGCAATTGCAGCCGCAAATGTGCCATCCGCTGACACTAAATCATGAATCATTTTTGCAGCAAAAGCATTGCTAGTCACAGCCTCGCGTTGAACATTCGGTAGCATACCATTCAGCCATTCATGACATTGTGACAATGACTGGCTATGCGAAAAAACATGTGAGATTTTACTAATATCATTTTGCTTAGAAAGCAGGCAGTGATGAATCGGTAACGTCACCTCACCACAAATTTTAAGTGGGCTAGCTAACAATAGATCTAAGGTTAAGCCTACCGCACCTTCGGTTGAGTTTTCTACAGGTACCACGCCATAATTTGCCTGCTTTGCTTCTAATGTACGGAACACTTCATCAATCGTACCGCAAACAATTGCATTACGACCTTGGCCAAACTGTTTAAATGCTGCTTCTTCACTATAAGTGCCAAGCGGACCTAAGAAGACGATAGATAATTCTTTTTCTAGCGCACGACAATTAGACATCACTGCACGGAATACATTATTGACCGCTTCGTTCGACAATGGGCCTTGATTATCTTCTTGCATTCGTCGAAGCACCTGTGCTTCGCGTTCTGGCTTGTAAATTACGCCATCTTTTTTAAGCGAACCAATCTGTTGCGCTTGCTCTGCTCGAGCATTAACAAGCCTTAAAATTTCATCATCAATGGCATCTATCTTGTCTCGATTTTGTTTTAGTTGGTCGCTCATGCTTTATTTATTCGTTTATTCATTAATTATTGACAAGTTAACGGTAAAGCACGCACATTCAGTACGCCCTCAATTGCACGCAACTTAGCAAGCACTTTAGCCGGTGCTGGTGAATCAAGATCAACTAGCGTATAGGCCATATCACCACGCGAATGATTAACCATATTGTGGATGTTTAATCCTGCATCTGCCATTGCACTCGATGTCTTTGCTACCATATTAAGTACATTAGCATTAGAAATTGATAAACGGTATTCTGATTCTCTCTTCATTTGCACATTAGGAAAATTAACCGCATTTGTGATATTGCCATTTTCGAGATAATCCCGCAATTGCTCAATGACCATTACCGCACAATTATCTTCTGCTTCACGTGTTGAAGCGCCTAAATGTGGCAATGCAATGGCATTTGGGTTGTTTTTTAAAATATTTGATGGAAAATCTGAAATATAACTATGTAATTTTTTACCATCTAACGCCTCTTTAACAGCCTGCTCATCAACAATACCTTGCCGAGAGAAATTTAGTAATGTTGCGCTATGTTTCATTAGTGCAAGACATTCCTCATTCAACAGATGCTTAGTATCTTCAATTAATGGCACATGTAATGAAACAAAGTCGCTATGCTTAACCAATTCACCCAGACTATGTGTACGCTTAACTTGCGATGATAAACGCCATGCAGATTCAACAGAAATTTGCGGGTCGTAACCCAATACCTGCATACCTAATTTAAGTGCAGTATCAGCGACCAAACGGCCAATAGCACCTAAACCAACGATGCCTATTGTTCTGCCAGGAAGCTCAAAACCAGCAAACTTCTTTTTGCCTGACTCAGTCAACTTAGACATTTCATTATTGTCACCTTGCAGGTTTTCTACAAAGCTCATAGCAGGGCCAATGTTTCTGGCAGACATCAACATGCCTGTCAAAACAAGCTCTTTAACAGCATTTGCATTCGCACCCGGACTATTAAATACAGGTACGCCACGCTCGCTAAGCGATTGAATTGGAATGTTATTTGTACCAGCGCCGGCACGTGCAACTGCTTGAACAGAATCTGGAATATCCATGCTATGCATATCAAATGAACGCAGCATAATGGCATCTGGCTTATCTTGCGCATCTGATAACTCATATAAATCATCAGGCAAGCGCTTTAGTCCATGCGCTGAAATTTTATTAAGAACTAATACATGATGCTTAGACATGCCTCTCCAATCTCAAAACAGCCAAACATTTCTGACTTTGATTTAATTATTTTTAGCTATGACTTTTTTCAAAGCCTTTCATAAATGTAACTAATGTCTGCACACCTTCTAATGGCATCGCGTTATATATAGAGGCACGCATACCACCAACAGAACGATGTCCTTTAAGTTGTAATAAACCATTTTCTTTTGCTTCTTTTAAAAAGCTTTCATCTAAAGAATCGTCTTTTAATGTAAATGGAATATTCATACGAGAACGATTCCCTAAAGCCGTTGGGCTATTATAAAAGTCCGCACTATCTAGATAGTCATACACCATTGCTGATTTTTGAATGTTTATTTTTTCCATCGCAGCTAAACCGCCATTAGCCTTAAGCATTTTAAACACCATTCCAGCAACATAAATTGCAAAGGTTGGTGGCGTGTTGTACATAGAGCCGTTGTCCGCATGCACCTTATAATCATACATACTTGGTGTACCGGCTAATGTTTCACCGATTAAATCATCACGCACAATCACAATGCCTAAACCAGCTGGACCAATGTTTTTTTGTGAACCTGCATAGATCAGCGCATATTTTGACACGTCAATCGGACGTGACAGGATATGTGAAGACATATCGGCCACTAGTGGCACATCACCAGTCTCAGGCGTTTCAAAAACCTCCACACCGCCTATTGTTTCATTTGAGCAGTAATGTACGTAAGCAGCGTCAGGATTAAGCTTCCATGTTGAAGGTGCAGGCGCATAACTAAACCCTTTATCTTCAGAAGAAGCGGCTATATTGACATCGCAGTATCTTCTAGCTTCAGCAATGGCTTTTTTCGACCACTGCCCAGTATTAATATAATCTGCTGTTTTCTTGTCTCGTAATAAGTTCATTGGAACCATACCAAACTGAGCTGACCCACCGCCCTGGAGAAATAATACTTTGTAGTTATCTGGAATTGACAATAACTCACGTAAATCAGCTTCGGCCTCTGATGCTATCTGCATAAATTCTTTTCCGCGGTGAGACATCTCCATCACCGACATGCCAGAGCCATGCCAATCTAACAACTCAGATTGCACTTGGGTTAACACTTCTTTAGGCAATACGGCTGGACCTGCAGAAAAATTATAAATCTGAGCCATCTAAATATATCTCCGAAAATTTAACATCACTAATTTTATTCTTCTTCGCTATCATCAGTTTCGACAATCTTTTCTTCTTCACTACCGTCAGTTTCGACAACCTTTTCCAAACCAGAAAGTTTTTCACCTTCACCAAGGTTAATTAATGTGACACCTTGTGTTGCGCGGCCCATGCCACGAATCTCTTCAACACGCGTTCTAATCAGCACGCCACCAGTCGTAATCAACATCACCTCATCATCCTCTGCCACGAGACGTGCCGCAACAACCAGTCCATTACGCTCACTAACAGCAATCGCTTTGACGCCTTGCGTACCACGTCCAGAACGTCGGAAGTCTTTAAGCACAGTGCGTTTACCATAGCCGTTTTCCGTAGCCACTAGCACAGATTGCTCATCATTTTCGGCAATTAATAATGACAATACCTGCTGCTCATCTGGCAATTTCATACCTCGAACACCACGGGTTGCACGACCCATAGGTCGCACATTTTTTTCTGAAAACCAAACAGCTTTGCCACCGTTAGAAACTAACACAATATCGTGATCACCATTAGTAATTTCAGCACCAATCAAGAAATCATCAGCATCTAACTTAATGGCGATAATGCCATTTTTTCGTGGCTTAGAGAATTCAGTCAAAGCTGTTTTTTTAACAGTACCTTGCGAAGTTGTCATGAATATATATTGATTATCAGTAAATTCTTTGACTGACAGAATCGCATTAATCACTTCGCCGTCTTCTAACGGAAAAAGATTAATGATTGGCTTGCCGCGGCCAATGCGGCTGCCTTGTGGCACTTCATAAACTTTTAACCAATACACTTGGCCCAAGCTACTAAAGCATAAAATGAAGTCATGCGTATTGGCAATAAACAACTGGTCAATAAAGTCATCTTCTTTCGTCGCTGCCGCCTGTTTACCACGGCCGCCACGTCTTTGTGCACGATACTCTTCAAGCGGCTGTGATTTTATATAACCAGTATGCGAAAGCGTCACCACTACATCTTGTGGCGTAATTAAGTCTTCTAATGATAAATCTTGCGTATCTACAATAATTTCACTGCGACGATCATCACCAAATTGCTTTCTAATTTCCTCAAGCTCATCACCAATCATTTTAGTCACGCGTGATGGCGTTGCTAAAATATCAAGTAAATTAGCAATCACAACCATGATGTCTTTATATTCGCTAACGACTTTCTCTTGCTCAAGCCCAGTTAAGCGCTGCAAGCGCATTTGCAGAATCTCTTGAGCTTGCAAATCACTTAACCGGTAACCATCTGTCGACATGCCAAAATCAACTGACAAGCCTTCAGGGCGGGAAGATTCCATGGCTGCGCGCTTAAGCATCTCTTCAACCACTGGCGAATTCCATGTTTTGGCCATTAAGCTTTTTTTCGCTTCTGGCGGTGTTGGTGCTGCTTTAATGATGGCAATCATTTCATCGACATTGGCAAGCGCTACGGCCAAACCTTCTAAGACATGACCACGATCGCGCGCTTTACGCAATTCGAACACAGTACGACGCGTAATGACCTCACGGCGATGGCGTAAAAACGCATCTAACATTTGTTTCAAGTTAAGTAGTTGTGGCTGGTTATCTAACAAGGCCACCATATTCATGCCGAACGAATCTTGTAACTGCGTTTGTTTATATAGATTATTGAGAATAACTTCTGGCACTTCGCCACGTTTCAACTCAATAACAACGCGCATGCCAGATTTGTCTGATTCATCCCGCAAATCTGAAATACCTTCAATCTTCTTGTTATTAACAAGCTCGGCAATTTTTTCTATCAGATTCTTTTTGTTTACCTGATACGGCAACTCATCAATAATGAGCGCTTGACGACCGCCTGCCTTATCCATGTCTTCGAAGTGCGTGCGGCCACGCATGATCACACGACCACGCCCTGTTCTATAGCCTTCTTTTACACCGCTTGTGCCGTAAATAATGCCAGCTGTTGGAAAATCTGGTGCAGGGATTAATTCAATCAGTTCATCAATGGTTGTTTCTGGAGTTTTAAGTAAGGCAAAACAAGCATCGAGCACTTCATTTAAATTGTGTGGTGGAATGTTGGTTGCCATACCTACAGCAATACCAGAACTACCATTCACCAAAAGATTTGGAAAGCGTGCTGGCATAATGAGTGGCTCATGCTCTGAACCATCATAATTAGGGCCAAAATCGACTGTTTCTTTTTCAATGTCAGCTAACAACTCATGCGCAATTTTCGACATACGGATTTCCGTATAACGCATTGCTGCCGCATTATCTCCATCGACTGAACCAAAGTTACCTTGCCCATCGACCAACATATAGCGTAATGAGAAATCTTGCGCCATACGCACAATGGTGTCGTACACCGCCGTATCGCCATGCGGATGGTATTTACCAATCACATCACCGACAATACGAGCAGATTTTTTATACGGCTTGTTGTAATCGTTATTAAGCTCATGCATTGCAAACAATACGCGTCGATGCACAGGCTTAAGACCATCTCGCACATCAGGCAATGCACGACCAACAATCACGCTCATTGCGTAATCTAAATACGAGCGTCGCATCTCGTCTTCTAGGCTAATCGGTAGGGTTTCTTTAGCGAATTGCTCTGGACTTTCACTCATAAATTATCTGACTTTTTTAGTTTGAAATTATGACTAAATTTTATCACAATTAAGCAATATCTACCTCAGTTTATCATTCAAAAAAATCAAGAAAAACGTCAATTTTAACTACATTGAAAAAGCTTACTTATAAGCCAAAGTATTGAGAGTGAAACATATAAAAAAAATGGCTGGACTTTCAAAGTAACTAGTTACTTCATTTTGAGCAACCGAAGTTGACTGACCTCAGCTTTCTAAGCAATAAGATTTCATTGATTCATAGAGAGCTTAATTACTTTCAACATTTAACTAGTTACTCAAAACTTCTAGGTCATTAATAAGATCGCCTTCATGCTCCAGGCCAACAGCAATACGAATTAGGTTTTCTTTAATATTTGATTCTGCTCTTGCCTCAACACTCACACGACTGTGCGTTGTAGTAGCCGGGTGCGTAATAGTGCTTTTTGCATCGCCTAGATTAGCGGTAATAGAGATGAGCTTGGTTGCATCAATTACTGCCCATGCTGCTTCTTGTTCCGTTTGACCTGCTTGTGGTTTAACTTCAAAGCTAACGATGCCACCACCACTAGATTGCTGCTTCATTGCTAGCGTGTATTGCGGGTGTGAACTTAAGCTAGGATAATAGACACGCTCAACCTTAGGTTGCGATTCTAACCAAGTAGCTAATGCGAAGGCTTTACGTGAATGGGCTTGTAATCGCACATGCAATGTCTCTAAACCTTTAACAAACACCCAAGCATTGAATGGACTCATCGAAACGCCTGATGAACGCAAAAAGGCGTACACGGGCGCCATTAATACTTTACTCCCAAGCACTGCGCCACCTAAACAACGTCCCTGGCCATCAATGTATTTTGTTGCAGAGTGAATAATAATGTCTGCGCCAAAATCTAAAGGCTTTTGAATAGCGGGTGTACAAAAGCAATTATCAACCACCAAGTGAGCATCTGAAGCATGTGCGATATCAGCTAATGCTTGAATATCACACACTTCTGTCATTGGGTTTGAAGGTGTTTCTACAAAAAACAATTTAGTTTTTTGGTTTACTGCAGCTTGCCATTCGTCGAGATCAGTTAATGAAACAAAACTAACGTCTAAACCCCAACGACTGAGTATATTGCTAAACAACTGTATAGAAGTACCAAAAATACTGCGGGAGGCCACAATATGATCGCCAGTAACACACAAACCCATCACACAAGCTAAGATAGCCGACATACCAGTAGACGTGGCTACACATTGCTCTGCTCCTTCTAAAGCGGCCAATTTATCTTGAAACATAGTAACTGTAGGATTGGTAAAGCGTGAATAAATATTCCCAGATTCTGTGCCGGCAAAACGGGCTGCCGCTTGCGCTGCATTTTTAAACTTAAAGCTAGAGTTTAAAAATAATGCTTCTGAATTTTCACCTAACTCAGTAGAGTGACTTCCTGCGCGCACAGCAAGCGTTTCTGGGTGGGTTTGTGGATGAAATTGTTTTGTCATAATACTCTCTTAATTGTTTCCATTTTTAATTCAAATCTGATCATGGTTAATCTAAAATTTTTTCGTCTAAAAAATCTTATTATTTAAAAATATGGATATTCAAATAAAAGACATTAAAAAAACCCGAGTTAGCAAATTAAGCTAAAACGGGTTCTTAGGGCTCGCTTTAGCAGAATTTATTATGCGCTCGCAAGCTGAGTTAGACTTTATTTGATGTTAGCCACTCAAATCAGCGCACTTTCATTTAATCCCTAAATAGAGAGAGTGTCAACAATTAACGCTATTTTTTAGACATAAATTTGCATGTGAAAAAGTTGCTATGAAACTTGCTCAATCGCCTCTTCATCGTTTGTATCTACTAAATTTAAATCCATTTGTGTCGTTGTATTACTTGGCCTATCTTTATCCACTTCATTCCCACGAGCGGATTCGATTAAACTCAGATAAGCATCATCGATATCACCAGTGACATACTTACCGTCAAAGCAACTAGAATCAAACTCACTAATATTTGTGTTTAAAGCGCGAATGTTATTTTCAAGGGCATCTAAATCTTGATAAATCAACCCATCTGCACCAATTTCTTGACAAATCTCCTCATCAGTACGATCCGTCGCTAACAATTCATCGCGACTTGGCATATCAATGCCATAAACATTTGGGAAACGCACTGGAGGCGCAGCGGAAGCAAAATATACTTTATTCGCGCCGGCATCTCTTGCCATCTGTACGATCTGCCTTGACGTTGTTCCGCGAACAATTGAATCATCAATAAGCAAAACGTTTTTACCTTTAAACTCAACACCTATAGGGTTGAGCTTTTGCCGCACAGACTTTTTACGCATCGCCTGCCCTGGCATAATAAAAGTCCGGCCAATGTAACGATTTTTAATGAAACCTTCGCGATATTCCAAACCTAGAGCAATACCTACTTGCAGTGCACTAGGTCGACTAGTATCAGGGATCGGAATCACTACATCAATATCAACATCGCCCCATTCGCGCTTTATTTTTTCCGCTAAACTGGCCCCCATATCCAGCCGTGTTTGATAGACAGAAATACCATCAATCAATGAGTCTGGCCTTGCTAAATAAACATATTCAAAAATGCATGGGGTTAATTGCTGTTTTTCAGCACATTGGCGGCTAAAGAAATTACCATCCATATCGATAAAGACTGCTTCACCTGGCTCTACATCACGCACTAAGGTAAAACCAAGCACATCTAAAGCAACACTTTCAGAAGCCACCATATATTCGGTGCCCTTTACAGATTCACACTTCCCAATCACTAATGGCCTAATGCCATGTGGGTCACGAAATGCAAGTAAACCAAAATTTGCGATCATAGCAACAACAGCATAAGCACCTTTACAACGCCGATGCACGGCTGCTACTGCATCAAAAGCCATATCGGTATTAAGCGCTGCACTTTTAGAGGTTTTTTCTATTTCATGCGCCAACACATTTAACAGCACTTCAGAATCTGATGTAGTGTTGATATGCCGTAAATCTTGTCGGAATATTTCTGATATTAATTGTTCGGAATTTGTTAAGTTACCGTTATGGCCCAACACAATACCAAATGGAGAGTTCACATAGAAAGGCTGCGCTTCTGCTGCGCTCGATGAACCTGCCGTAGGATAGCGAACATGCCCTATACCTGCATTACCAATCAGGCTTCGCATATGTCGTGTTTGGAAAACGTCTTTTACATAACCGTTGCTTTTATGCATGTAAAAGGTATTGGCGTCACAAGTCACAATACCTGCTGCATCTTGTCCACGGTGCTGCAGAACCAACAACCCATCGTAGAGTAACTGGTTAACTGGGTTTTTGCCTACAAGACCTATAATTCCACACATGCGATGGGGATTTCCTTAATGAAAATTTACTACAAAAAATTAATCAAAACTAACGTATTTAGTGACCGTGCTAGGCAACCAAGGCAATACCGATTTAACTAATGTTTCTAATGGGGCACTAAACATTGCATTGGTCCAACGAATGTCTTTAGGTATGCTGGTTAAACCCGCTAAAAACACCAATACACATACAATTAAAAGACCACGTGCAAAACCAAAAAATGCACCCAGCAAACGGTTAAAACCACCCAATCCTATTTTTTTAAAAACCCCCGATATTACAAACGAAAGTAAATTTGCAATTAACAAGACCGCTAATAATAAAATAATAAAAGCCGCCAATACTTTCAAAGGCTCACTCGGTATACCTTCTGACAATAGCGGTGAAAGTTCAGATGCGTAAGTACGTGCTACGTATAGGGCAGCAACCCAGCCGGCAATTGCTAAAAATTCTTTAATTGCACCACGCATAACACTAACAACAATTGAAATACCAATGATCAATAAAACAATAATGTCAAAAACTGTCAATTAACAAAACACCTTTATTTTTTACTTACAATCAATCCAGTTAAGCCAGCATCTTTAATGTTCTCCAACGCTATCGCTGCCTCGTTTTTGCCATCAAACAAAGTGGTACGTAAACGTGTTTTTTCACCCTTAGATGTGTCGACCTTCTCAGTAAGCGATTGATACCCAAGCTCATCCAATTGCATTTGTAGTTTTTTAACATTAGTTGGGTCAGAAAAGACACCAATTTGCACAAAATATTGGCTTGCAGACGTCACCTTAGGTGCCCCTTTTTTCACTTCGGCCAACTTCTCTTTCTTCTTTTCATCCGCTTGCTTGGTGATAGGTTTTTTTTCTTCAGCTTTAGTAGTTTTTTTGGCCGCAGGCTTAGTCTGTAAAGATAACTCTACAATCTTTTCATCTATTATTGTTTCATTTTGAATGATTGAAACTTGATCTTCAGGTATAACAGTAGAATCAAACCCTGACGGATCCGCTTGATTTAATGCAACTTCATTATCTAGCGTAATGGTAATGTCCTGCTCAAAGTCGGTGAGTGAACGGTCTTTTAATACCATTGGTAAAATAATGATCATTAATAAAACAAGTGCAATTGCACCGACCAGACGTCGTCTTGCTTGTTTTTTAAAGTTTAATTCTTGGTTAGATTGATCTTTACTCATTGGGTAACCTAGAAAATTTTAATGCTTTGAGTGCATCAGCAACTGTATAAAATGAACCGAACGCGACTATTCTATCACTCTTACCGACTTCTTTATAGGCTGTATCAAGTGCATCAGCGACATTTTCAAACAAAAGAACAACAGCGTTACTGTTTATTGCTTTTAGGCTAGATGCTAGCGCTTTTGTTGTTGCACTCCGAGCATTTTTTAATCCAGCCAAGTACCAAATATCCACTACTGGGTCCAGCAACTCAATGACACTATTTATATCTTTATCAGCTAACATCGCAAACACAGCTAACGTTCGCCCCTCGCAGGGCTGTGCCTTTAGATTGCTTGCTAGTGATTGTGCTGCTTGTGGATTATGCGCAACATCAGCTATTACCAACGGACTATCACTTAATTGATGAAAGCGACCAACCAACTCAAGCTCACTTAATGCGCTACGAATGATAGATGCTGGCACCGGTAATTCTACAGATAACCCTAGTACCGCTGTGATTGCACAAGCTGCATTATTCAATTGAAAATCACCTTGCAATGCAAGATTATTCAGTACTAACTGATCTGTTTTAGATACAAACATCCATGCTTCAGATGCTTTTTCCACACTAAAATCACGATTAATTAAATGCAAATCTGCGTTAACTTTTTTAGCATAACTTGCAATACTATTTGGCGAGTCAAGCTCACCACATATCGCTAATTTACCAGAGCGGAAAATTCCCGCTTTTTCTCTTCCAATTAGCTCTCGCGTACCACCCAAATATTCCACATGATCAAGATCAATCGAAGTGACAATGGCGCAGCTTGGTTCAAATACATTCACTGCATCTAATCGTCCACCCATACCGACTTCCAGAAGCATAATATCTAAATCAGCTTGCATAAGATGCCAAACAGCTGCCAAAGTGCCAATTTCAAAATAAGTTAGCGTGATATCACCGCGAGCAAGCTCAACCGCCTCAAATGCTAAGCATAAGTTCCCATCTGATATATTTTGTTCATTAATACTCACGCGCTCGTTATATTCAATTAAATGAGGTGAGGTGTAAGCACCTACTTGATAACCAGCTTGGTGATAAATATGCGCCAACATCGCACAAGTAGATCCTTTGCCATTAGTACCGGCAATAGTAATAATTGGAAAATCAGGGTGAAGCTTTAGCTTGTTCGCAACTTCACGCACTCTATCCAAACCCATGGCAATGGATTTAGGGTGTTGCGCCTCAATATACGTTAGCCACTGCGCTAATGTAATAGGCTTTGGAAGTGATTTTTTCACAGAAGAAGCGTTAAAATTTTATGCTGATTGACTCGAATGCATTAATGATGCTAATAATTTAGCTATGGTGTCGCGCATTTCTCTGCGATCAATAATCATATCAATCGCACCATGCTCTAATAAAAACTCAGCACGCTGGAATCCATCTGGCAATGTCTCTCGCACTGTTTGCTCAATTACTCTTGGACCCGCAAAACCGATTAAAGCGTTAGGCTCAGCGATGATGATATCTCCCAACATGGCGAAACTAGCTGACACACCACCCATAGTTGGATCTGTAAGCACAGAAACAAATGGTAGACCAGCCTCTGATAACTTAGTCAATGCTGCACTTGTTTTTGCCATTTGCATAAGTGACAACAAGCCTTCTTGCATGCGTGCGCCACCGCTAGCTGCTACACAAACAAGCGGCGCATTATTCTTAATTGACGCTTCAACACCTCTCACAAAGCGTTCGCCAACAACAGAACCCATAGAGCCACCCATGAACTTAAACTCAAAAGCAGCAACTACCGTCGGTTTTTCTAAAATAGTTCCTTGTATAACAACAAGCGCATCTTTCTCACCAACATCTTTTTGTGCCGCTTTCATACGATCGATATATTTTTTGCTGTCTTTAAACTTCAATGCATCAATAGGTTGAACATTTGAACCTATTTCCACTCGATTTTCTTTATCAAGCAAGCAATCAATACGTTGCCGTGCCGAAATACGATTATGATGGTTACATTTTGGACAAACTTCCAAATTGTCATCTAAATCAGTTCGGTAAAGGACTGTTTGACAAGCAAAACATTTACTCCATAAGCCCTCTGGCACATTGCGCTTTTGCGCTGAACCCACGACACGCTTAATTTTTTGTGGAATTTTATCTACCCAACTCATAATGGCTCCAATTTTCTTTAATCAATCGCTGTACGCAGATCTTGCATGAGCACGCTTATATTTTCGAACAAGTCATCTTCACTAGACTGCTCAACGGTAAGAACAGTTCGACTACCAACAACGATAGCATCAGCAAATTTTGCGACTAACTTTGCTGTTTCCGCATCTTTTACACCAAAACCAACCCCGACTGGCAAATCAGTCTTTTCACGTATTTTTTTAACGCGACTTTCAACTTCAACAATATCTAAATTAGCTGCGCCAGTCACACCTTTCAATGAAACATAATATAAAAAACCTGATGCTTGATTAACAATTAAATCAATACGAGCAGATTCGGTAGTTGGCGACAATAAGAAAATACTATCTATTTCATTGGCATGTAACAGACCAATAAAGTCTTTTGACTCCTCAGGTGGGTAATCAACAGTCAACACACCGTCTACACCTGCGCCTTTAGCTAGCTGGGTAAATGTCTCAGCACCCATGGCTTCAATTGGGTTGGCGTAACCCATCAATATTACTGGCGTATCTGAATCTTCCTGTCGAAAATCTTTAACCATCTCTAATACTTTACGTAAGCCTACTTTATGCACTAAAGCTCGCTCACTGCCGCGCTGAATGACAGGGCCATCAGCCATCGGGTCTGAAAATGGAACGCCAAGCTCCAACATGTCCGCACCATTTTTTACTAATGTATGCATTAATTTAACAGTATGCTTTGGATGCGGGTCACCTGCAATCATGTAAGGGATAAGTGCTTTTTTATTGTTAGCTTTTAATGAATGAAATCTAGATTGGATACGAGACATGTTTATATGTGTTTTAATTAAATAGTGGTTTATTAAATATTTTATTTATAAAGTGATATTTGATAGCTTAGCGACTGTATTAATATCTTTATCACCGCGACCAGATAGGTTAACCAAGATCACTTCATCTTTATGCATGGTTTTAGCCATTTTTTCTGCGTGTGCTAATGCGTGACTGGTTTCTAAAGCCGGAATAATGCCTTCAGTCAGGCACAGACTATGGAATGACGTCATCGCTTCGTCATCAGTAACAGCTACATATTCAGCTCGTTTAATGTCTTTTAACCATGCGTGCTCTGGACCAACACCTGGATAATCTAGCCCTGCAGAAACTGAGTGTGTTTCAATAATATTGCCATCGTCATCTTGCATTAAATAAGTACGATTGCCGTGTAGCACACCAATCGCACTGTTGGCTGTTAACGGCGCAGCATGTTGTCCTGTTGATATACCATGCCCTGCTGCTTCAACACCAATTAACCTCACATTTGGCAAATCAATATAAGGATAGAATATACCCATTGCGTTTGAGCCTCCACCTACACAGGCAACTACTGCATCCGGCTGTCGCCCAACCATTTCTTGCATTTGCTGCTTACATTCCACACCAATAACTGCTTGAAAATCTCTTACCATCATGGGATAAGGGTGCGGACCTGCGACAGTTCCAATAATATAAAAGGTATTCGATACATTAGTCACCCAGTCGCGCATGGCCTCGTTCAATGCATCTTTAAGCGTTTTAGAGCCACTTTCTACTGGGACAACGGTTGCACCAAGCAACTTCATCCGATAAACATTGGGCGCTTGACGTTTCACATCTTCACTGCCCATATAGACAACACATTCCAAACCTAAGCGTGCCGCAATCGTTGCTGTAGCAACGCCATGCTGCCCTGCTCCAGTCTCTGCGATGACGCGTGGCTTGCCCATACGCTTGGCTAATAATGCTTGCCCAATCGTATTATTTACTTTGTGCGCACCCGTATGATTTAAATCTTCACGTTTTAAATAAATTTGGGCCCCACCAACTTGCTTAGACCAACGCTCTGCATGATATATAGGGCTTGGGCGACCAACAAAATGCTTTAAATCATATGCATATTCGGCTAAAAATTCTGGATCGTGACGATATTTTTCATACATCGCCCGCAGCTCATCAAGCGCTTCGACTAAGGTCTCTGCGACAAAGGTACCACCAAATTTTCCGAAATGGCCATGCGCATCCGGCATATCATACAACTGCATCAAATACTCCTTGTGTCTTTTACTGTTTGCATAAATGTCTTAACTTTTATCGGATCTTTTATGCCTTTACTAAGCTCAACACTACCACTAACATCGACAGCATAAGGTTGAACTTGCTTAATTGCAGACGCTATATTTTCTGCTGATAGCCCGCCTGCCAAAATAATAGGTTTTGGTAGGTTCTTAGGAATTAAATTCCAATCAAAACTTAATCCTGTACCACCGAAAGCAGATTCTGAATAAGTGTCCAAAAGCAACGCTATTGCACTTCTAAAATCAATTGCGCATTGTACCAAATTTGTATCCGACTTAACGCGAATTGCCTTAAAATAAGGCAAAGAAAATTGCTGACAATCCAACGCGGTCTCATCCCCATGAAATTGCAATATAGTTAGCGGAACTTTAGCTAAAACATGATCAATTTCTGTTTTTTCAGCATTCACAAACAATCCGACCAAACTAACGAAAGGGGGCAATGCATTAGCAATCTCTATAGCTGCTTCTAGGGCAACATTACGTGGACTTGGTGCATAAAACACGAGCCCAATTGCATCCGCTCCTGCTTCGACAGCAATCAAAGCATCTTTTACCGAAGTGATACCACAAATTTTAGCACGAACATACATTTTTAATCTTTTTGGCTTTCGTAAAAACACTAGCGTATATTAAACTCGAATCAATGTCACAATTTACTAGTGAATATTATATCTACTAAACAAACCACTATGCGAGTAATATTAATTGTCTTTCAGTATTAGGCAAACCCCATTTTTCATCATAACCAACTCCCGCTAAATACAAACCGCTGGCTGAAAATGTAGGTGGAGATAAGGTACGGTCTTTTTTTTCTAATAAGGTTTTAATTAACTCGGGCGGATGTTTGCCATTGCCTATATAAATAAGGCTACCGAGCATATTTCTTACTTGGTGTTGTAAAAAAGCATTGGCTGAAAATTTAAATAAACACTTATTACCAAAAGATTTTACGTTAGCATAATGTAATGTCCTTACCGGTGATTTAGCTTGACATTCACTCGCTCTAAATGCACTAAAATCATGCTCTCCAATAAAGTATTGCATCGCCTCTTGCATAGCCGACACATCAAGTGGCAAATGGTACCAACCAGCATTTTTATACAATATTGCTGGTGCAACTGGTGCATTCACTAAAAGGTATTCATAACGACGAGATGTTGCTGAAAAGCGCGCATGAAAATCATCTTTTACATATTTGGACCAAAGAACTTGTACACTATTAGGTAGATAAGTATTAACACCACGAACCCAAGCACTACCAGGCCTAGTGACCGCTGTGTCGAAATGAACGACTTGCATCAGAGAGTGCACTCCTGAATCAGTTCGGCCAGCAGCATGCACTCTGACATCATGCTCAGCAATTTTTGCTAAGGCTTTTTCAAGAGCATCTTGAACTCCGCAAAGGTTGGTCTGACTTTGCCAGCCACAAAATGATGAACCATCATATTCGATACCTAAAGCAATTCGCACTTAAAACAACCTAATTAGAAAATTAATGGTAAAAATAATACATATTATCAATAGCAAATAATCAAAAACATTAAGATCAGGTTGTTTTATTGTAATTAATACATCGCTATCCACTGAATCCATAAATAACTGATCAAAACCTATCGTAACTTTTTCTTTAAATGAAGCTTTATTTAAATTTACCTGTTGGATTTCTGCATAGTGTAGAGTCAACAATAATCGTGCAGCAAACCGCTCCACATCTAATCCAAAAAAACGAAAAGGGTAAGAAACAAAGTAAAAGCCAGAAATCAACTCTTGCCTTGAATTTTTAGTCAGCAACACTGATAACGCCGCAAGCATCAATGTAATTCTTAATACTTGCATTAATCCTCCATGCACCCCTTCATAGCTAGGTTTAATAATGTCAAATGGCCACACAAGAAAGTGTTGGCCTGGCGTATTAAACGATAAAATAATAAACATAAATAAAAATAACCATTTAAGCTTTTTCATCATTTTAAAAAAATGTGTATTTTTGGAATACAACAATAACATTATCAAAGTAAGTGCAAGTATGGATAATACATATATATTGAAAAGATGCATGGCAAGAGAGAATGTAACAAGCGTTACAAGTTGAGTGATTACATTAATATATTGCATCGCTTTCCCCTAGAGACTTTTTATTTAAATAACTATTTGCAAAATGCAAAAAGCCGAGCATATAGCCCGGCTTTTGAAACTATATCAACTAACCTAACTGAGTCAACAGATCTTCAGCTCTTTTTTTCTGTGAAGCACCACCTTCTTTAATGACTTCATCTAGCAATTCTTTTGCGCCTTCTTTGTCTTCCATATCAATGTAGGCAGCAATAAGTTCAAGTTTTGTTTCAACTTCTTCTGGCTCATCATCTGAAATAGTTATTGACTCAATATTTTCAGCAGCAACTACATTTTTTTCATCATCAACAACAGCTTCAGAATTACCGTCTAAAGAAATAACTTCATTAAAATCAATATCATCAGTCTCAAGCGAGATTCCGGACAAGTCTAACACCGCTGCTGCAGCCTCATTATCTTTTGTATCCGCACTTAAGTTAAAATCAAAGCCCTCATCTGCATTAGCTTCAACTTCAACTTGCTCTTCAGGTTCAAGCTCTACGTTGTCAGGCATATCTATTGACAACACATCTTCTGACATTACGAAAACATCGTTATCAGCAATTTCAACTTGATCGCTCAACTCAGGCTCTGCATTAATATCTTTAGTTTCAGGAAACTCTAGAGATGGCATGGTATGTTCAAAATTAACTTGTTCTTCAGAAAGCTCTATAGATTCTGTTATATGACCTGTTTCTTCTAATGTTTCTGCATTTAGTTTACTCACATCAAAATCAAAATTGTTAGACGTATCTTTACCCACCTCATCACCGACTATCTCATCCGGATTGATATCTAAAGAAGTCATGTCTAGTGATTCTGGCAAACCCTCAACAGTTTCAACTTCGGCAATGCCACTTGCTTGTAAGCCCATCGGGATCGTTTGAGTGTCTGTTAAGCCGCCTTCTTTATCTTGCTCTACAATAAAGTCTAAAGCTGACTCAGAATCATCTTCGCCTAACTTTCCTGGTTCATCTGTTTGGTTTTCACTCTTATTTTGCTCGCCTTCAAAAGAAAAATTTAAATCTGTTTCATCAGCGAGAGGTATGTCAGAAAAGTCAGACACATCTAAACTTTCTTTCTCATCATCTGCATTTGCTTCTGATGAGGCGTCAACTTCACTCACTTGATATAGCGGGTTATTAGGCTCTAATTTATTACCAACCGCAACCACTTTTGCCCATGTAGGATCGTCTGCACCTAATGTTGTGTAAAGCTCGCCTGAAACAGTTTCGAAAGCTGACATGTTTTTACTTGCCGCATACATTTCAAGCAATTTAAGATGCAGCTCATATCGTTTTGGCTCTTTTGATATTGCATCTTTTAATATTTCTTCAGCTTGCGCATCACGCCCATATGCCATATAAACTTCGGCTTCAGCAATTGGGTCAACGTCTTGCGTGTCAATCATTCCACCATGAGCGCTTTGAGAAAAGTCTGTTAGGAATGAAGTATCACCTGTATCAACACTTGCCCCTGACGTATTACCAAAAACAGTATTCGCCTTTAGTCCTCCGGAAGTCATAATACCTTGCTCAAAGTCATCTAAGTTCTTCTTACGTCTATGTCTTAAGATCGCCCAACCTAGGGCAAGTAACGCAATTATTCCTGCGCCAGCTGCTAGCATTGTCGCATCTAATCCGGTCATCATACTTTGAATAAAACTTGGCTGCTCTACAGGCGTCGAAACATTACCTGGGTTAGGTTTTTCTGTGCTTTTTACCGGCTTAGTTATTTCAGGCTTTATTTGCGTAGTTGATTCATCTATTGCAACTTGTTCACTTGCTACCGCTGCAGCAGATTTAGCTGCTTCTACAGAGTTTACATCTGCTTCCATCGACTTAATTTCTTCTGCAGAACCATTTTCATTTATGGGTTTTGTTTCTTCAACAGTGTCTATTGAATTTTGTACTTCATCTTGCACTTCTGCCATTGTATTATTTTTTAATGCGATCAGTTTTTGCAAATCAGCTACCTGCTGCTCAAGGGCTGATGTTCTATCTTGCGCCTCTGCCAATCCTTTTTCACGTGCTGTTATTTCTTCTTGTAGCGCAGAAATTTTTGATTGCATTGACTTAGCATCAACTGAGTTAGCATCTTCGCCTGTAGACAACTTAACAACATCTTTTGGCTCATCAGTTGTAATTGATTTATCTTCAGTAGCAGGCTTAATGGCTCCACTGGTCACTTGTGAATCACCTTCGCTTTCAACAACAGCGCTCTCATCTACAATACCAGCCAACTTATTACGGTAGGCATTCCAATTGTCAGTTTGCACTTTCACTTCACGTGATGCTGATTTTTTTGACAGCGCCTTTATATCGGCTGCTGAAGGAATACGTATAATTTTCCCGACATTTAAACGATGCATATTATCACCGCTAAATGCTTTCTTATTAGTTTCATACAAACTAACCAACATCTGATCCAAGCTAACGCCCTCAGGTCGTACTTGAAGCGCAATTTTAGAAAGCGTATCGCCTTTTTCAGTTAAGTATTCTTTATCTAAAGATTGATTGACTTCCTGACTTACAGTTTCAGGTTCTTTTTCAGCACTATTTGAGTTAGTTGTTTTTTGGGCTTTAGTAACAGGTTTAATTGTTTCAGGTTTTACAGCCATTTCCTTAACAATTGTCGCCTGTGACAGTGGCACAACTGCAGGTGGTTTATAGCCTGGAGGGTCTAATAAAACAGTATATTCACGTAATAAACGTCCTGACTCCCAGTCAAGCTGAATAAGCATATCTAAAAACGGCTCAGTAATTGGAGAATTTGACCTTAAATTGAGAATAGGTTTACCGTTAGAGTTTTTACCCACAGTCACTTTAATATCGCTATGTGAAGCTGGACGTTCTAAACCTTGTGAGGAATAAGTATCCGCTGGCGCCATGCTAGCTTCAACCGTTGACAATTCACTAGCACTTACAGATAAGAGCTCTATGTTAGCCACTAAAGGCTCCCCAATGCCAGAGCTGATATTTAGTTTACCCAAACCAGCAGCTGTTGCTGAAATAGGCAGCATAAATAAGCATAACGCTACGAGTAAATTCTTAATGTTTGAATCCTGCACTAATTCACCTTAATCCACTAAAATATTGCAATAACAAAAATAACATCAAATAGTTACGGATGCAAGCTCATAATACACCTTATATACCTTAGCTATCTATTTGTTAGACTTTACTGTTGTTTTTTAAACTTTAAAATAACCCATAAGTTGCAGCCAAAACAATCATCCTATTTTTCAGCAATAAGTATTCGCAACATGCGCCTTAGTGGCTCCGCAGCACCCCATAACAATTGGTCACCGACAGTAAAAGCAGATAAATAGTGTTCACCCATTCCCATTTTACGTAAACGGCCAACTGGCGTAGCTAATGTGCCAGTAATCGCAGCAGGGTTCAACGAGTTTATACTTGCTTCACGTTCATTAGGAATCACGTTTGTCCATGCGTTTGCATTAGCAAGTATATCGCTCACTTCGTCTAACGGTACATTTTTAGTTAACTTTATTGTTAATGCTTGTGAATGACACCGCATTGCACCAACACGCACACACAAACCATCTATCACTATAGGGCTCGCTTCTCGGCCCAATATTTTATTGGTCTCAGCGCCGCCTTTCCACTCCTCTTTGCTTTGGCCATTTTCTAAGTCTTTATCTATCCAAGCAATCAAACTACCTGCCAATGGGACCCCAAAATTTGATTTTGGAAAGTCATCACTACGAGTAGCATCAGCAACAGCTCTGTCTATCTCAAGAATAACTGAAGATGGGTCTGCTAACAAATGATCAACTGACTGATGAATAGCGCCCATTTGCTGAATGAGTTCACGCATATTCTGCGCACCTGCGCCAGATGCCGCTTGGTAAGTCATGGAGGTCGTCCATTCGACCAAGTTCTCTTTAAACAAACCGTGCAATGCCATCAACATTAGCGAAACAGTACAATTACCGCCTACCCAATTCTTGTTGCCACTGAATAATGCTTGTTTAATCATGTCCATATTGACCGGATCGAGCACGATCACCGCATCATTTACCATACGCAGTGTCGAAGCAGCGTCGACCCAATGCCCAGCCCAGCCTGACTCCCTCAGTAAGGGAAAAATTTCAGAGGTGTAATTCCCACCTTGGCAAGAAACAATCACATCCATGACTTTCAAGTCATCAATTTTTTTTGCATCTTTTAATGCTGGAGAATCTTTACCAATATCTGGAGCTTCAGCACCCGCCTGTGAGGTTGTGAAAAATTGCGGCTCAATATCAACAAAATCTCCTTCTTCCATCATGCGCTGCATCAGTACAGAACCCACCATACCGCGCCAACCTACAAACCCTACTTTTAACATACCTTATCCAATTCTTAACTACATCAACATAAAAATCATTAAAAGCTAGTCGGTAGACTTCTGGATACCTTCACCTGCTTTTTCAATATCTTTACCTATTCCGTCTATGGTGTTGCATGCTGATAAAGATAATACAAACAAAACTGCCAATAATAAACGACCCATTACTTACCACTCCTTATTAATCACGAAAATTACCGAATTTCAACGGAAAGTCTGTCACATTCTTTTTAGATAATACAATCACGTCTTGTAATAAATCACGTTTTGCTCCTTTTACACGCACTGTATCACCCTGAATACTCGCCTGCACTTTTATACCGCTCTCTTTAATCACTGCCACAATTCGTTTTGCTAAGTCGCTATTAATACCATCACGCACAATCAAGTCTTGCTTCACTTTATTGCCAGAAACTGTTTGCATGTCTTTATGTTCTAAACGCTTAGAAGAATCAGGTTCTTTTTTCTCCATCGTAGGCAATAAAATATCTTTGACTTGATTGAGTTGAAATTCGTTATCGCCATGAAGCGTAATAACAAAATCTTTTTCTTTAAATTCAACTTTAGCAGTAGTGCCTTTGAAATCATATCGATTGGCAATTTGTTTAGCCGTCGCATCTATAGCATTACTTAATTCGACTTTATTAACTTCTGAAGTAATATCAAATGTAGGCATTTCATTTCCCTAAACTATTTAGTGATAGCATTAATTATCTTTGCTCAGTCAATGTGTCAAATCATGAAAAACACTGACAACACCGACGCGCTGAGTACGTAACTATATTCGTAATGACAAACACTTTTACTCGTAGTGGCAAACATAGTCTAATGTTTCAATAACCTCAATATCAAAGCTTGCATTACCAGCGATAGCAAAACGATCACCTGCTTGATATGTTTTCCAATCATCCTCACCAGCAAGCTTGACTTTACAGACACCTGAATTAATTTCCATCAACTCAGGTGATTCAGTATTAAAATTTAAAGTAGCTGGAAAGATAATACCCAGCGTGTTGCGGGTCCCATTCGGGAACAATACGGTGTGACTGACACATTTACCATCAAAGTAGATATTTGCTTTTTTCTTTACACTTACATTATCAAATTGTGCCATTTCAAATCTCCAAACTGATCGAGTTTTTATTATGTCAGAAAAGTAGGTGCAAAAGCATCCACTTTACTTGTCATTTACATTGCTGCAACGATTTGATCGCCCATTTTAGTGCATGATACTTTTTTCATACCCTCTTCAAAAATGTCACCTGTGCGGTAACCAGCAGCCAATACTTTTTTAATTGCATTTTCAATACGTGTAGCAGCTTTTTCATTATCGAAGCTATAACGTAACATCATGGCTACAGATAATACTGTTGCAATAGGGTTTGCTAAATTTTGACCTGCAATATCAGGTGCTGAACCATGTGAAGGCTCATACAAACCTTGCTTGCTAGCATTCAATGAAGCCGATGCCAACATGCCAATAGAGCCAGTCAACATAGAGGCTTCATCGGACAAAATGTCACCAAATATATTACCTGTGACGATCACGTCAAATTGTTTCGGGTTACGAATCAATTGCATAGCAGCGTTATCCACGTACATGTGACTTAATTCAACCTCTGGATATTCTTTTGCCACATCAATGATAATTTCTTTCCAGAACTCGGTTGTTTCCAACACGTTCGCTTTATCCACTGAGCATAATTTTTTATTACGCTTCATGGCAATATCAAATGCAACGTGTGCAATGCGACGCACTTCTGACTCGCTATAGACCATGGTGTTAAATCCTTCGCGCTCACCTGTATCATTAGTACGAATGCCGCGCGGCTCACCGAAGTACACATCACCAGTTAACTCACGCACAATCATGATATCCAAACCAGCTACGACTTCTGGCTTTAAGGTAGATGCGTTAGCTAACTCTGGATACAGGTTCGCTGGACGTAGATTTGCAAACAAACCTAAATCTTTACGAATGGCTAATAAACCACGCTCTGGGCGGAGCGGACGATCTAGATTGTCATACTGAGGCCCACCAACGGCACCTAGCAAGACTGCATCTGCTGCGCGGCAAATTTTTTGCGTAAACTCTGGGTACGGATGTCCATATTCATCATAAGCCTGACCACCTAAAGGCGCTTCGGTGAATTCCATTTTCATGCCTTCGCTTTTTAACACATCTAATACACGCAGTGCTTGCGTCACGATTTCTGGCCCAATACCATCACCTGGTAAAACTGCAATTTTCATCATTTTATATTTTCCTAATTTTCTATGTGAAGAGCCATGGCTGACTGGCCTGATGCTTTTCTTCAAACGCTTTGATCTTATCTTCATGCATTAATGTCAAACCAATTTCGTCCAAGCCATTGAGCAAATTGCGTTTTGATGTTTCATTCACTTCAAAACTAAATGACTGTTCTGATGGCATCGTTACAGTTTGTGAAAGCAAGTCCACATTCAAACTATACCCTTCAGTTGCTTCGCACTCTTTAAATAATTGATCTACGATTTTAGCGGGAGCCACAATTGGCAGAATACCGTTTTTAAAGCAATTATTATAGAAAATATCAGCAAAGCTAGGTGCGATAATAACTCGGAAGCCATAGTCATCAATGGCCCATGGCGCATGCTCACGGCTAGAACCGCAACCAAAGTTTTCGCGTGCCAACATCACCTGCGCGCCCTTATAGCGGGCTTGATTCAATACAAAGTCTTTGTTTAGTGGACGGTTAGTACAATCCATATCTGGTTCACCATAGTTGGTGTAACGCCATTCATCAAATAAGTAAGGGCCAAAACCTGTACGCTTAATTGATTTCAAAAACTGTTTAGGAATAATCGCGTCAGTATCAACATTGGCTCGATCCAATGGGCATGCTAACCCAGTAATTTGTGTAAATGCTTTCATCTATCCTCTCCTCGCTTAAACGTTTCGAACGTCTACAAAATGACCAGCAACTGCAGCGGCTACCGCCATTGCAGGGCTGACTAAGTGCGTACGACCACCTGGACCTTGACGACCTTCAAAGTTGCGGTTTGAAGTTGAAGCACAACGCTCACCTGCACTTAATCTATCGGCGTTCATGGCTAAGCACATAGAGCAACCTGGCTCACGCCACTCAAAACCAGCATCGATAAAGATTTTATCTAAGCCCTCCTCCTCTGCTTGACGTTTCACAATGCCTGAACCTGGCACCACCATCGCTACATCAATATTACTGGCCACTTTTTTGCCTTTTGCTACAACTGCAGCAGCGCGTAAATCTTCAATCCGTGAGTTAGTACAAGAGCCTATAAATATCTTATCAAGCTTAATATCTTCGATTGCCATATTAGCTGTTAAGCCCATATATTTAAGCGCATTTTCGATACTAGTGCGTTTTGTTGCGTCGGTCTCTTTTGCAGGATCAGGCACATTTGCACCAATTGGCAGCACTTGCTCAGGTGATGTACCCCAAGTTACTTGTGGTTGGATGTCTGCGCCATTTAATTCAATGACTGCATCAAAGTCAGCATCGGCATCTGAATGTAATGTTTCCCAATACGCAATGGCTTGACCCCATTGATCTCCTTTGGGTGCATATTGACGATCTTTTAGATAGGCAGTCGTTTTCTCATCAGGTGCCATAATGCCGGCACGTGCGCCCGCTTCAATAGCCATATTACAAATCGTCATACGGCCTTCCATTGATAAAGCACTAATTACTTCGCCACCAAACTCAATCGCATAACCTGTACCTCCAGCGGTACCTGTTACACCGATAATAGCTAAGGCAACATCTTTTGCAGTAATGCCAACGTCAAGTTGGCCATCGACTTTCACCAACATGTTTTTTGATTTTTTAGTGATTAATGTTTGCGTCGCCATTACATGCTCAACTTCTGACGTACCGATACCATGTGCCAATGCACCAAAGGCGCCATGGGTAGATGTATGACTATCACCACAGACCACTGTCATGCCAGGCAAAGTCGTACCATGCTCAGGGCCAATAACGTGAATAATGCCTTGGTTTTTGTCTTTAAATGGAAAGTAGACTAAAGAACCAAACTCCTTAATGTTGCTATCTAAAGTCTCAACCTGTAAACGTGAGATAGGGTCTTCAATACCTTTATCCCAGTTTTTCGTAGGCGTATTGTGATCAGGGTTCGCGACAATCGTGTCATTGCGCCAAGGCTTACGACCTGCTAAACGCAAGCCTTCATATGCCTGGGGACTGGTCACTTCATGCACTAAATGACGATCAATATACATAAGGCTCGTGCCGTCTGTATCCTCGTGAACTAAATGAGAGTCCCATAATTTATCGTAAAGTGTTTTTGCAGCCATACCAGCTCCTTTATTTATTGCTATTAATTACTAATGTCGCCATGATAACGATTTTTTAATACCCTAACAAGAATATAGTTTATACTAGTATAAATGCTAATAGCTTTAGCTAAGATTAAATTAATGCAAACAAACAAAATAGATAAGAGACGGCAAGAGTTAGGTGAGTTTTTACAAGCTATTCGACATCGTGGAATAGCTGAGGAATTCGGCTTTCCTACAGGTGCAAGAAGGCGTGCAAAAGGCTTAAGACGTGAGGAAGTAGCTCAATTAGCAGGCATCAGCGCAACTTGGTATACCTGGATAGAACAAGGTCGGGACGTGAATATGTCTGCTGATGCACTCCTTCGAATGGCACTAGCACTTAAATTAAACAGAACAGAACGTGCTTATTTGTTTGACCTATCTGGCCGACGCGACCCGCAAGGGCATGTGCCTGAAGAAGACTTAGCATCCAACACCTTAACAACAATGTTAAAATATATTAATGTACCCGCTTACGTATTAGGCCGCACTTGGAATATTCTTGCTTGGAACCCACAAGCTGGAACCTTGTTTGGTGACTGGCTAGTGCAAGATGAAAGCAGTATTACACCCAACTTGTTACGCTTAGTATTTACACAGCCAAATGCCAAAGATTTTGTCATCAATTGGGAAGCGCGGAGTCGCCGCTTAGTGGCTGAATTTAGAGCTGACTGTAGCAGACGATTAGAAGAACCTGAATTGCAGAGGTTGGTGGTAGAGTTATCAAAAGCGAGCTCAGAGTTTGATCAGTTCTGGAAGCAACATGATGTACTTGAACGGCAAGGTGGTTTACGTGAGTTTTTACATGCAGAGTTAGGGATATTGTCCTACCAGCAAGTGACCATGCGGCCAGTAGATCAAGAACAATTAAAGCTTGTCATGCTATCCCCTAACTATAAGGTTTAAGCTTACTCAGCATCTCGTATGAGCTTATATTCAATCGCATCTTGTAACGCAATCCAAGAAGCCTCAGTAACATCCGTCGAAACACCTGTTGTATTCCAACTGCTATGCGCATCTGATGATTCAATAATCACTCGCACTTTAGCAGCCGTCGCTAAATTAGAATCAAGCACACGCACTTTGTAATCTGTCAATTTTACATCTTTGATTGCTGGGTAAAAGTGAAGCAACGCTTTACGCATTGCTTTATCTAAGGCGTTAACAGGGCCATAACCCAGCGCGGTTGCCATTGCAGACTCTCCATTGACCAAAAATGAAATCGTCGCAGTTGCACTGCTTTCACTTTTGGAGGGCGCTTCTGAATTAACATGGTATTTTTGTAGCTCGAAAAACGTTTGATGCTTACCTAATAGTTTACGCACACGCACATCAAATGAATGCTCAGCATTTTCAAACTGATAACCTTCATGCTCTAGCGCTTTTAATTGCCCTAGCACATGCTTGGTCTCTTGTGATTCTTTCGTAAGTGTCGGATCAATCGCTTGAAGCTTAGCTAGCAATGCACTTCTACCTGATACTTCCGATACTAAAATATGTCGTGTATTGCCTACTTGATCAGGTTCAATATGTTCATAAGAATTAGGATTCTTTCTAACTGCATCAATATGCATGCCGCCCTTATGTGAAAAGGCATCAGTACCAATATATGGCGCCTTTTCATTAAATGGCACATTGGCAACTTCACTAATAAATCGTGCAACTGCTGATAAATTAGGCATAAGTAAAGCAGGAATACAACCTAGGCCTAATTTAAGTTGCAGATTAGGGATGATTGAGCATAGGTTAGCATTGCCGCAACGCTCACCAATGCCATTAATAGTACCTTGCACTTGTACTGCACCGGCTTGCACTGCCGCAACTGAATTGGCTACGGCCATTTCACAATCATTATGGCAATGGATACCGACTTGCGTGCTTGAACCAAGTGAGACAAAGCGGGACACGACGGCTTGAGTGAGCTTTAATACTTCATCGGGAAACGACCCTCCATTGGTGTCACATAAACACAAGACATCGGCACCAGCATCAGCTGCTACTTGTAATGTTTGCATGGCATACTCAGGATTAGTTTTATAACCATCATAAAAATGTTCAGCGTCAAACACCACTTCTTTACCTTGCTGCTTAAGGTAAGAAATGGTGTCGCTAATCATTGCTAAGTTTTCTGCCAATGTGGTACGCAAAATATTAGTCACTTGGTAGTCCCAGCTTTTACCAAAAATAGCAACTGAGTCTGTGTTGGCACTTAATAGTGATTGGAGGTTTTTATCTTCTTTTGCTTTGATGCCGATTTTACGTGTACTACCAAAAGCAATAATTTTAGCGTGCTTAAGGTCTAACGATGACACTCGCTCAAAGAAAGCTAAATCTTTTGGATTAGAGCCTGGGTTACCAGCCTCAATATAGCTCACGCCCAAATCATCTAGTTGTTGGACGATTTTGAGTTTGTCTTCTACGGTAAATGAAACACCCTGCGCCTGTGCGCCATCACGCAGAGTTGAGTCATAAACAATTACTTTTTGCATTTATTTTTTAGATGTCCTGAATTTTTCAGCAATACGCAATCTCAGCGCATTTAACTTAATAAAACCTTCGGCATCTTTTTGGTCATAAGCACCTTCGTCATCTTCAAAAGTCGCTATTTCTTCATCAAATAATGAATCTGTTTTACTATCACGACTGACGACAGATACACTACCTTTATAAAGCTTCACGCGCACCCAGCCATTCACATTTACTTGTGTGTGATCAACAAGCGTTTGCAGTGCTAAACGCTCAGGGCTCCACCAGTAACCGTTGTAAATTAAGGTGGCATAACGTGGCATCAAATCATCTTTTAAATGCGCCACTTCACGGTCTAGCGTGATGCTTTCAATGCCGCGATGTGCTTTGAGCATAATAGTACCGCCCGGTGTTTCGTAGCAGCCGCGCGCTTTCATACCCACATAGCGGTTTTCAACCAAATCTAAACGGCCAATGCCGTGTTTGCCGCCGACGCGGTTTAACTCTGCTAATATTTCGTGCGCTTTCATGGCTTTACCATTCAACGCAACAATATCACCTTGCTTGTATTCAATATCTAAGAACTCGGGTTCATTCGGCGCATTCTCTGGGCTAACGCTCCAAAGCCACATGCTTTCTTCCGCTTCTGCCGCAGGGTTTTCTAAATGACGTCCCTCGTAAGAAATGTGCAATAAATTTGCATCCATTGAGTATGGGCTGCCGCCTTGCTTATGTTTCTGATCAATTTCAATGCCATTTTTTCTCGCATAATCCATCAACTTTTCGCGGCTTAATAAATCCCACTCACGCCAAGGCGCAATAATTTTAATCTCTGGATTAAGCGCATAAGCACCCAACTCAAAACGCACCTGATCGTTACCTTTACCTGTCGCGCCATGTGAAACAGCATCAGCATTGGTTTCTTTTGCAATTTCAATCAGGCGCTTAGAAATGAGCGGGCGGGCAATCGAGGTGCCAAGCAAATACTCGCCTTCGTAAATTGTATTCGCTCTAAACATTGGAAACACAAAATCACGTACAAACTCTTCACGCAAATCGTCAATATAAATCTCTTTTACACCCGCAGCAATCGCTTTCGCACGCGCTGGCTCTAGCTCTTCGCCTTGACCCAAATCAGCTGTAAATGTCACCACTTCTGCCTGATAATTGTCTTGCAACCATTTTAAGATAACGGAAGTATCTAAACCGCCAGAGTAAGCCAATACTACTTTTTTAATGTCGCTCATTACTTCACTTTTCCTAATAATAAATATTCCATTAATGCTTTTTGCACGTGCAATCTATTTTCTGCTTCATCCCATACAACTGAATTAGCACCATCGATCACGCCTGCAGTCACTTCTTCACCACGATGTGCTGGCAGGCAGTGCATAAACAATGCATCCTTTGCGGCAACTTGCATCATTTCTTCATCCACCTTCCAATCAGCAAAGTCTTTACGACGCGCTTCATTCTCAGCCTCATAGCCCATACTCGTCCAGACATCTGTCGTTAACAAGTCGGCACCTTTTGCCGCATCCATTGGATCTTTAAATAATTCAAAATGATCTGTACCGCTTAAATTAACATTCTCCGGCTCTACTTTATAAGCGGGAGGTGTTGAAATGTGCATTTTAAAATCCAACACTTCAGCTGCTTGCAACCAGGTATTGCACATATTGTTTGCATCGCCTATCCAAGCCACTGTTTTGCCTTTAATTGAGCCTCTATGCTCAATATAAGTGAAGATATCGGCTAAAATCTGACAAGGATGATATTCATTGGTGAGTCCATTGATTACTGGCACACGCGAATTAGCAGCAAAGCGCTCAATAATGCTTTGTTCAAAGGTGCGGATCATCACCATATCACTCATGCGTGAAATCACTTGCGCGGCATCCTCCACAGGCTCACCACGTCCTAATTGCGAATCTCGCGTGTTTAGGTAGATAGCTGCGCCACCCAATTGGTGCATACCAGCCTCAAATGACAAACGGGTACGAGTACTGGCTTTTTCAAAAATCATCACCAATGTACGGTCTGATAATGGCCAATACTTTTTAAATCCTTTGAATTGCGTCTTAATCCAAGTTGCACGCTCAAAGATATGTTCTATTTCGCCCTTATCAAGGTCGTTAAACTGCAAATAATGTTTAATACTCATATTATGTGTTTATTTCTAAAAATTTTTTGACAATTTTACTGAGCCTTTTTACTAACTCAGCGGCTTCTTCTTCGTTGATAATTAGTGGTGGTAGTAAACGAATCACCTTATCTGCTGTGACATTAATTAATAATTTTTCAGCCAATGCTAATTGAACTAACTCACCACATGGCCGATCAAGCTCAATACCAATCATTAACCCTGCATTACGCACTTGCATAACGGATTCATGGTCGGCAAACACTTTCATGAATGCTTGATTAATCCAATCACCCATCTTTTCTGCATTGTCACGCAATTTCTCTTCTTCAATCACTTCAAGCGTTGCCAATCCTGCAGCCATTGCTAAAGGGTTACCACCAAATGTAGAGCCGTGCTTACCAGGTACAAACGTTTCTGCTGCCACCCCACTCGCTAGGCATGCACCAATTGGCATCCCAGAGCCCAAACCTTTAGCCGAGGTCACCACATCAGGCATAATGCTTCCATGCTGAAAACCAAACCATGTACCCGTTCTGCCAATACCGCTTTGCACTTCGTCAAACATTAAAAGCCAGCCGTTATCATCGCAAATTTTACGCAACCCCTGGAGATAGGCTTTCATGTCTGCAGGTATATGAATACCACCTTCACCTTGCACAGGCTCGACCAATATTGCAGTGACTTTATTTTTACGCGCAGCCACTTGTTCAATGGCTTCCAAGTCGTCAAATGGCACACGTACAAAGCCACTCATTAAAGGCTCAAAGCCTGAATGTGCTTTACGACTCCCTGTGGCAGATAATGTTGCCATCGTTCGCCCATGAAACGAATTTTGCATCACAATAATTTCAGGTGCATCAACGCCTTTATTGTGTCCGTATAGGCGAGCCAGTTTAATTGCTGCTTCGTTAGCTTCACAGCCTGAATTACAGAAAAACACTTTATCCATGCCAGAAATTTGAGCCAGTTTATCAGCCAGTTTTTCTTGCTCAGCAATATAGTAAATATTAGATACATGAATTAATTTAGCCGCCTGCTGACTAATCGCCTTAACTAACTTGGCATGCCCATGGCCTAAACCGTTAACTGCAATGCCAGACAACGCATCTAAATACGCATTGTCATTAGCATCGTAGAGCCAAACACCTGTGCCTTTGACAAAAGCCACGTCTAGCTTGTTATATGTGTTCATTAAATGTTGCGACATGTTATTTCAAATATTCTTAAATTATTAAAACTCTAGTGACTATAAATTCTTTGCTACTACAAACTAAAAACGGCGGCTAAGGCCGCCGTTAAAGCCTGAATATAACTACAAACCAAGGGCTGATCGATGCGAGAAACCGTTTGCCATAAAAAATAACATCGGAATCGACAACATGACATTAGTACGTGAAGCTAACATTACAATGCGTTTTTCTTTTGTAATATCTTCATCACTGGCAGTCACAAATCCTAAAATCTTTTTCTGATTTGGCCAAATCAAACCCCAAACATTCAGGAGCATAATAGTGCCTAACCAAGCACCGATGCCGATACCTTCATAACCATTGCGCAGCATGAAAGCGTCTACAAAGCCAGGCCCTAATAAACCTGCACCTGCCAACCATGTGACCAATGCGGACCAACGAAACCATAGCAAAGCACGCGGTGCAATGTGCTTATTTATAGTTGCGGCGCCACCATCTACTGCTGCCGCTTTTACCGCCGACATTTGCACAAAATTAAAATAGTAGAGCAGACCTACCCATGTAATGCCTGATAGCAAATGCACCCAACGAATAATGCCTGGAATCATTGGATCCATGCTACCCACCTGCCACTAAATAATTTTTCAGGAAGCCAACTAATACCAAAGTTAATATTAGGCCTAAAATAATAGTGCCTAGCACTGACTCCAAAGGATTTTTCAAGATAGCATTTCTAAAACAAAAGTTTATTAAGCCGCAAAGATTAGCTTAAAAGTGCTTTTTTGGCAAGGTTTGCATGGCGACAAGTATTGGTCAATCTATCTTTAGATGTTAGCTCATGATTATATTTATAAGGTAAATAATAAAAATAAATACGCTGTCTCATTTTAAAGCCAATTATCAAGGTAAAATAAACCGTTTTAGTTCTCAAACTTCTTCTCAATGAATATACCAAAACTAGGCAGCTTATGGATGCTTGTTGCCGCGCTTGGCTTTGCCATCATGGGCGCACTTGTTAAAGTAGGTGCGGCTAAATTCAGCAGCCCCGAGCTTGTGTTTTATCGCTCAGCATTTGGGCTCATCGTAATATACGGTTTTATTATTAGCAGAAAATTATCCATTCAAACAAAGTTCATCCAAAAACACTTTGCACGATCATCAATAGGCTTTGCTTCATTAGTGTTGTTTTTTTACGCGATTGCACATTTACCTTTAGCCACAGCAATAACACTTAATTACACATCTCCATTATTCTTAGCTACTTTTATGCCTTTTTTTCTACATGAAAAACCGAAAAAAATATTCTATTTAACCTTAAGCATTGGTTTTATTGGCGCCGCGCTTATTTTAAAACCAACCTTCACCAACCAAGATGTCGTGCCTGGGATATTAGGTTTATGTTCAGGTGCAGGTGCTGGCCTTGCTTATATTTTAATTAAACAGCTCGGCAATTTAAACGAACCTGATTGGCGCACCGTCTTTTACTTCACCCTCATTTCAACCATAGGCGCAGGCTTGTTAATGCTTTTCGACCAATTTACCACAGTCACATGGCAAGATTTACCTGTATTAATCGGTTTAGGCGTATCTGCAACGCTGGCGCAACTAGCTATTACCAGAGCTTATCGTACAGGCCATACCTTAACGGTTGCTAGCCTGAGTTATACCACGGTAGTGATTGCTAGCTTATTTGGCATGCTGTTCTGGCAAGAATGTTTAGCGTTAGATGAGTGGCTAGGTGTTGCCTTAATTATGATGGGTGGCATTATTAGCACACGCACTAATAGCAGCCAAACCAGAAGCATTCAAACTGATAGTGCGGACCGATTAGCAAAATAACCACAATTAACAAATATTAATCTGCTTCTTTGCATAAAAATTAGCAATGGTTAGACATTTTATTTTTGTTGCAGTACGGTTAACTTACCCACTAAAAATTTATACTAAATATTATTAATGCTTAAAAGTTTAAAATTATTACTATTAGTCTTAACGATGAGCCTGCTCAGCGCTTGTTTAGGTGGCACTGTTGCGCAACAAATTGCACGCTCTATTGCAACAAGCATTGCCGATAAAGGGGTCGCTAATGCGATGGATGTTGATGAATATGCCGAACCTAAAAAACGGCAAAGTCGAACACTACAAAATATCGTGCCTAATGACAGATGGGTAGCGCTCACTACCGCTAAGTTTAGCCCTGCAAACACCACTTTGCCAGAAGCAAACACTAATGCTGAACCTGAAGAAACTCAACTAGCCATTGCAAGAACAAATCAATTTGTTCAGGTCGAGCTTCATAATTTATTAATTACTGATGAAAAAAACGTCTTATTTGAAAAAGCACGCCTCATTGGCTCTTTAAACCTGCCGCAACAACGTGAATGGGCGTTATGGCATGTAGCAACAGGCTCTCTCAGTGGAAAAGATGAATTGATTACTTTTTTAATCCCACCGCATTTTGGCAAGCTACCAAGTGGATCCGTTGCTATAGTTGAAATTGCACCAGCTGGTGATTTGAATATTGCTCGATATACGGTTAATTAAGTTATGTTTGGGGTGGATTGTTTAGATGAACTAAGCTGGCTGGCCCCTTGATACCAAAACGGAACAGCTGTAAGGTATTGAGTTGCTTGGATAACAACTCGCAAGGTCATCTTGACCTGTAACAGTGATTAATTCATTAATCTAAAATAAAGCTTTTGACCTTATGATAGAAGTTGCCCTTTTTCCCATACCCAATTCAGTTAATTTTCCTGGCCTGCCAATGCCATTACATGTTTTTGAGCCCCGTTATCGAAAAATGGTCACATACTGCATCGATAACAACGTAATGATGGGTGTTTGTCATACCGAAAAACTGGTGCACGCTAATACCCGTGATCAAACTCAGCAAGAGATACTCAACAGTAACCAATCTACCTATAAACCGTGTGCTGTTTTTTCTGCTGGAACGGTAGAGCTTCTAGAGGAGATGGGTGATGGCCGCATGGCCATAATGGTTCACTTTGAAACACGACTAAAGCTACGACAAGAACGGCAGACCTTGCCATTTAATATATGGGCTTGTGAACCATATGAAGATGACCAGCTTGAGGATGGCGAATTAGCGGTGTCATTAAGACAAAGTTATGAAAAGATCATGCAGCGCTTATTGACTATCAGCCATGGGAATGATGACGCCCAAAAAATGCTGGCTGGAGATTATTGGCAAAAGATATCACCGCTCGAGTTTAGCTTCTTGGTCAACGGTTTGATTGCCATGCCTGTAGACTTCAAACAAGATTTGCTGGAAATGAGGCAACCACAACAGCGCTTAGATGCAATATTAAAAATGGTAAATTCTATTCAGCAAACTTTTGGCGAGTAATGCACTTGTGTGTTTAACAAAAACAACACCAAGCCAAAATATCCATCATGCTTTAATCTCTTCTAATACAGATTCAGGGCAAAACAAAACAGCCTGCTTACTGCCACCACTCACTTTTATTGAATCAATATAATGACTTTCAACTTAATCTTATTAAAATGACATGCAAATTCTTTACTGCTTTGATACAACTCTCAATGGCTTGTGTATTACTCATCGCATGCACAGCAATGTCATCTGGAAAAGATCATCAACCAATGAAAACACTCTTTGAATTTACCGGTAAAACCCCTGATATGGCATGGTTCTCGAGCAATGATGGCGTGATGGGCGGCCTTTCTAAAGGTAATGCCGAAATCATAGAAGAGGGAATGTTGTTTAATGGTGATATCTCTTTAAAGAATAATGGTGGCTTTTCATCCATATATTGTCGTGCTAACTTTGATTTGTTTGATTTTTCGGGCATTCAATTGAAAGTGCTTGGTGACGGTCGTACTTATCAATTACGTTTAGAAAGTGATGCGCTCTATTCGCAAGGCCGACCAGTTAGTTTTACCAGTGAATTTAAAACGAAGAAAAATGAATGGCTAGAGGTCTTTTTGCCGTTCAATGAACTTAGTCAAACGTGGCGTGGCCGTCAGCTTTCAGGCTACACATTTAACCCACAAAATATTCGCAGAATCGGCGTGTTACTTGCAGATAAAAAGCCGGGTGAATTTAGCCTTAAAATTGCATTTATCGCAGCTAATTAGTGCTGCTGAATGAATTCAAGTTGGCTGACCCCTTGATTTTTTAAATTACCTAGCAGCTCCGTCGCTTTTGTTGAAATTGCATCCGCTGGTGATTTGAATATTGCGAGATATACGGTTAATTAAGAAAATCAATCTAGTCTGACCCCATTGATTAACCTAGCGTATTCAGAAGCCTGACATGTATTTATTTTCCCTCAGACTCGTTATATTTTTTTCGCATTCCATACCACTGACCAATTTTAGCGATTAATGCCGAAAAACTGGTGGGCACACATGCTTTGTAGAACCTCATTGCACGATCAAAAGAATCCTATCGCTAAATACCAGTAAATAGCCAAGAATAAATGAGATAGTAAAGACCTAAAAATGCAACCGTAATCAGCAAAAATAACAACAGACCTACCCAACATCAAATAAAGTATGTCAGAAATTCTTTTGGCATTTATTGAGTTAGTACCTTATATTTATATAAAACACATTAACGATCAAGGGTCAATCAAGCCACTACGCATCGCAATCAACGCTATTTCTGCAGAGTTATTGGCATTGAGTTTTTGTTTAATATTGTATAAATGCGTGCCGACTGTGCGTGGGCTTAGAAACAATGTTTCTGCAATTTCATTGGTGGTTTTGCCTTTTGCTAATGACATAAACACTTCAAACTCACGCTCGCTCAGCACATCGACTGGGCTTTGGTCGCCAGATAGCTGTTGAATGGCCATTTGCTGCGCCACACTAGCCTCAATATATTTTTTACCGCTTGCCACCGCTCGAATAGCTTTTATAAGCTCCTCAGCCGCACTACGTTTAGTGACATAACCCATTGCTCCAGAATTTAATACACGCTTAGGATGCACAGAATCTTCATGCGCTGACAACACTAAAATTTTGGCATTTGAGTCTTTAGCTAAAATACGATCTATCGCTTCCATGCCGCCAATACCGGGCATGGTGATATCCATCACCACTACATCTGGTTGATGCTCAATATAATCTTTAATCGCAGATTCGCCATTTTCTGATTCTGCAATGACTTTAATATCGCTATCGGATTCTAGTAACATTTTAAATCCCATGCGAACGACAGTATGGTCGTCGACTAGCATCACATTAATTTGACTCATTGTTCTTGCCCCGTATTCATTGTTATTGGAATAGTGATACGAACGGCTGTGCCGCTACCTAATGTTGATTCAACTTGGAAGCTGCCATGCAAACCATGTGCGCGCTCACGCATGCCCAAAATTCCAAAATGGTTTTTTTGATCTACTGCTTCAATATCCATGCCCTGCCCATCATCAATAATATTTAACTGAATCACATCATGCTCATCAATTAATAAATCGATATTGATATTACTAGCATTGGCATGTTTAATAGCATTGTTAATTGACTCTTGTACGATTCGATAAACATTCATGTTTAAAGTTTCGCCTAATTCACCAATCGTCTCTGGCAATGTTAAGTTAAGCGTTAAATTGGCGTGTTGTTTTTGAATACTATTGACTAAATCTTGCAGCGTCTCCGCTAAGCCAAGGTTGTCGAGTGCTGCTGGTCGCAACTGCATAATAATATTGTGCATGCCATCGTATATGTGATTTGCTGCGGCAACAATAGTAAGTGCGTTCGTTTCGATATCTGGTGCAGTCTTTTTAGTTTTATTCGCAATGCCTACTGCAAACGTTTTAATCGCCGTGACATATTGCCCAAGTTCGTCATGCAGCTCTCTGGCTAAACTGCGGCGCTCATCTTCAATATGCTTTTGAATTAATAACGTGACTTGTCGATTCTCTTCTAACTGTAATTCAGCATCTAGTGATTCAGCCATGCGGTTTAAGCTATGCCCTATTTTTTCAAATTCAGGTAGGCTAAACTCTGGCAAACGTGCGCTTAAATCGCCTTTTTCCATTTGGTTAATGGCAGTAAGAATCGGCTGCAGTGGTCGCAACCAAAGTCCTAATACCCAATACACAATAAAATTAAGACTTATAAAAAAACCTAAGCCTATCCAAAACAAATAACGCATCTTTGCCCAAGTTTCTCTAATTGCACCACCTGGGTCAGGCCGTATTTCTAAACGTCCATAACGAATAAGCCTTGAAATGGCTTCTTCTTTTGGGTCCAACATTTTATAAAACCATAGGGGTGGTTCTTCATCTGCTCGATATTGTGAGGCAGGTGATTTATAGATTGGTTGACGCCTGCTATCGAACAAAATAATTTCATTGCTACGTACGCGGCCAAGCTGTCCTAAAAACCGCTTCATTACGTCGTGCGTGTAACCCCACTCTAAATTTTGATTAGAGCTAAGAATCACGGTATCAAGCAATTGGGTCGTAATATGTGTTGCCGTTTCTACTGTTTCTTGAATCGATGACTTTGCCCCGCGCAACATGGTTGTTGCTACGGCGATCATAAATAACAGCATCAACGCAGTGATCAGCAAATTTAAACGTAAGCGTAAACTCATTATATAGTATTGAAATGAATTATTAAGGTGTGTAGAGTTTAACAACTTATATCAAAATACAATATAGTTCTATTCATGAGTCTACAAACATCATTTATCTGCATTGCAGCAGAAGCTATTTACAAAACAATTTTAGCCAATGAAGCCGCAATAGAATCATTAGATCGTGAAATTGGAGACGGTGATCACTATATTAATATAAAACGTGGCACAGAAACCATTGCCGATATGACAGGCGAATTAACAGATTTAGCGCCTGATGAGGCGCTAAATAAAATAGCTACGAAATTACTCAGCACCATTGGCGGCGCATCAGGGCCTTTATTCGCTAGCTTTTTTATGGGTATGGCTAAAGTTGTTAAGCACAATGGTGCAAATACACATCTTGAAATTGCAGCGGCTTTTGCAGCGGGTGTACAAACCATTATGCAACGTGGCAAAGCAGAGTTGGGCGAAAAAACAATGCTGGATGTGCTTATTCCAGTTTCTAATACCTTTACAACAAGTGCTGCGCAAGATAAAAGTTTGATTGAAATATGTGATGCCATTAAATTATCGGCTGATACCGGACTAACCTCGACTAAAGACTTAATAGCCACTAAAGGCCGTGCTGCAGGCTTAGGTGAGCGTGCGATCGGTCATTTAGACCCTGGCGCTAAGAGCTGTCAAGTAATAATTAATGAAGTTTGCAATATATTATTAAAATCAAATACTTAAAACAATTTATTAAAGTTAAACATTAATTAAAATATCATGAAAAAATTTGTGAACAACGTCGATAACATGCTAACTGAAAGCTTATCCGGCTTTGCATTAGCGCATCACGATTTGGTCTCTCTTCATCTTGATCCAAATTTTATTACTAGAAAAAGTAAAGCTAATAATAAAGTTGCAGTTATTTCTGGTGGTGGTTCAGGACATGAGCCTTTGCATGCAGGATATATTGGTGCTGGCATGTTAGATGCTGCCTGTCCTGGTCAAGTATTCACCTCGCCAACACCAGTCCAAATGATTACTGCTGCTGAAGCGGTGCACGCCGACAAAGGGATATTGTTTATTGTAAAAAACTATGCGGGCGATGTGATGAACTTTGAAATGGCCGCTGAAATGCTGGCATTTGAACATGCTACCGTGATGACTAGTGACGATTGCGCTGTGATTAACAGCACTTATACCGAAGGTCGTCGCGGTGTTGCGGGTACCGTGATTGTAGAAAAATGTATCGGCAGTATCGCAGAATCAGGCGCAGATCTAGCGGACTGCAAAGCCCTAGGTGACAAAGTCAACGAAAGAACAGCAAGTATCGGCGTGGCCTTTACGAGCTGCACTGTGCCCGCCGCTGGCCGCCCTACTTTTGAACTTTCAGAAACAGAAATTGAAATGGGGGTAGGCATTCATGGTGAGCCTGGTCGCCAACGTGAAACAATGCGTGAAGCTGATGCGATTGTAAAAGACATGGTTGATGCGATTTTGGCAGACTTTAAAGCCAAAGATTTAAAACTAAATAACTTGGTAGGAAAAAATAATAAAGGAATTTTGTTAGTAGTCAATGGGTTAGGCGCTACACCACTAATGGAGTTGTACTTAATTTATAACACAGCTACAAAATTACTTGAGCAAGCAGGCTTCAATGTAGCCAGAACCCTAGTTGGCAACTACACCACTGCCATTGATATGGCAGGTGCTTCTATTACAGTTTGCTTGCTTGATAATGAAATTAAACAACATTGGGATAGCCCTGTAAAAACAGCAGCACTAAATTGGTAAATCTACCGGATTAGAAAGTCTACTGGCAAAACGGCTGCTGAATTTAGTTGAACACCTCAGCCCATAACCGTTTAACCACTTCTGTACTTTCTTTTAGTGCATCGCCGTCTATTTTAATTTGATTGCCGCCTTGCAATCGTGCGGCATGCTGCATACGTCTATATTCACGATAAGCATCTGCTGTTTTATGCGCTAATGTTGCATCAATAATGCCTAATTTACCAAGCTGATTTAACAGTGCAATATTGCCGATGTTATCAGCTAGTTCAGCATGTTTATGCGCGTGTAGCAGCACTAAATATTGCACAATAAACTCCACATCAATAATGCTGCCAGCACTTTGTTTAATGTCAAAAACACCTTCTTTAATATGTTTGGCTTCACGCATTTTGGTGCGCATCTCCACTACGCTCGCTTTTAGTGCTTGTGTATCACTAGGTTGGCGAATCACTGCGGTACGTATTGTTTCAAACATTTCTCCAATACTTGCATCGCCAGCAATAAAACTTGCCCGTGTGATGGCTTGGTGTTCCCAAACCCAGGCTTTGTTAAGCTGATAGCTTTCAAATGCCTTAACACTACTCACAAGCAAACCACTATTGCCATCTGGTCGTAGTTGCAAATCAGTGTCATATAGCAGCCCTGCATTCGTAATACTATTAAACCAATTGTTGATACGCTGCGCATATTTTGCATAAATATCAGAGGCATCCGGGTGACCGTCTTGATAAAGAAAAATAATGTCCAAATCAGACATATAACCAAGCTCTTTACCACCTAACTTGCCGTAACCAATTACGGCAAACTTAGGGGTGTCAATATGCTTAACTTTCAAGGCTTGCCAAACAATTTCCAAGCTAACCTCTAGAATAATTTTTGCTAGCTGACTTAGATAATCTGAAAGCGTTTCAATCGTTACAGAGCCTGCAATATCTTGTGTCGCAAAACGCAGAGTAGCTGAATGTTTGAAGTCTCGCATAGCGTCCATTTGCATTTCTGCATCACCAGAAAACTGCTGCATTTTCTTATTAAGCTCAGCTTTTAGTTCCAAAAAATCAGGTACTTGATAAAGCGTATCAACGTCTATCAACTCATCCAATAAAATAGGATGCGAACTCAAATAATCAGTTAACCAAGGGCTTGCCGCGCATAGTTTAATGACTAAATTTAATGCTGGTGGAAACTCAGACAAGAAGGCTAAATAACTGGCGCGACGGCATACTCTTTCTACTAAGTTAATCGTTCGTAACAACGCATCATAAGAGTTATCAAGCATCGCAGCTTGCTCAATCACATTTGGCATCAATTGATCAAAGCGCTGTTTGCTCTTTTCTGGCAATAATTGATAACGCTTACTTGCATGCAATGTTTGTAAAAGTCGATAAGTTTGTAAACCATCGTCATAACCTATCACTTGCAAATGTTCAGCCGCCATATCATCAGCTAACTCGCCCTGCCATATCGCAGTCTCTTTACCGTCATTGGTTTCGTTTATATCGCTAAACACTGCATCAAAGTGGGCTTGAACAATCTTACGATGCTCGTTGAGTACTATTAAAAATGCATCCCAATCTGGCAAATTCATCATCTTTAAAACATACTGCCTAGACACTTCAGCAGTTGGCAACTCATGGGTTTGCTGATCGTCTATATACATCAAGCGATGCTCTAGATTACGTAAAAACACATAACTTTCACTTAATTGTTGCACAGTATTTTTATCTACCGTGCCATGCTGTCCTAACAACGCCAACACTTCTAGTGTTGGTCTAATTTGCAACTCAGCCTCTTGGCCACCGCGTATCAATTGAAATACCTGAGCAATAAATTCAATTTCTCGAATACCGCCACGCCCTAGCTTAATGTTATTTTCTAAGCCACGCTGCACGACATCACGTTGAATTTGCACTTTCAGATCACGCATTGAGGCATAAGCGTTGTAATCTAAATACTTTCTAAATACAAATGGCTTAAGTGCTTTGCTAATAAGCGCAGATGGCCCTGCTACTACACGCCCTTTTATCCAGGCATAGCGCTCCCATTCACGACCATAATTTTGATAATAATCCACCAAAGCATCAACGCTACAAACTAAGGCACCTTCTGAACCAAATGGACGCAAACGCATATCCATCCTAAAAACAAAACCATCCTCTGTGACATCATCTAACGCCGAAATTAATTTTTTACCTAATTTAGTAAAATATTCTTGATTGCTTATACGCTCACTAATTTCTTCTGAATTAGATGTATCACCATCAGTTTCACCAGCTGCCTCATAGGCAAAAATTAAATCAATATCCGAAGATACATTAAGCTCTTTGCCTCCCAGCTTCCCCATCCCTATTACTATAAGTTGTTGAGTAATTCCCTCTTCACTTTTTGGGCAGCCATACTTTTTGTTTAACGCTTGAGTGTAAAACTTAATTGCATATTTAATCGTCACTTCGGCTAATGCTGATATTGCTTCTACAACCTCATGAAAATCAGCTAAACCTGCAATATCTCGAACAATAATACGTGCTAAAACAGCCTGCCTTAACTGGCGACAATGGTGCTTTAAAGAATCCTCATCATCCATTTTTTTGGAAATTTCGTTAGATGTAAGAAAATCTTGCATTGTGTCTAATTGATAAGGTTTGGCTAGATTCTCTAGCAGATCTTGCAGCAAAGCATTGTTATTGGTCAGCAACCTTGTAAAAAATGGACTACACTTTGCCGCAATCGCAATATTGCTCTCTGCATTAGACTTGGTGCGGTTTTCTGATAGAATTGTGTTCAAAGTTAGCATGGAATTGTTCAACTTTTTTCAAGTGTTATCTTACATAAGATAAATTATAAATGTCTTATGCATCATTAGGGGAAGTTGTATGTCAATTGAATCAGTAATGCACGAAAATAGAGTATTTGAACCAAATCAAGCATTTGTTAAAAGTGCAAATGTTTCTGGCATGAGCGCATATCAACAGTTATGTGCGGCAGCTGAATCAGACTACGAAGGGTTTTGGGCAACACTTGCACGTGAATTATTAATTTGGCATAAACCATTTACAAAAACTCTTAATGAAGAAAACGCACCATTTTATAAATGGTTTGAGGATGGCGAGCTAAACGTTTCAGCAAACTGCCTAGATAGACATCTAAAGACAATTCCAAATAAAACAGCCATTATTTTTGAAGCAGATAATGGTGATGTAAAAAACGTCACTTACAAAGCACTTTATCATCAAGTATGCCAGTTTTCGAATGGCCTAAAAACACTTAATTTAAATATTGGCGATCGTATCATCATCTACTTGCCAATGGGTATTGAAGCTATTGTCGCCATGCAAGCTTGTGCTCGATTGGGCCTAGTTCATTCGGTAGTGTTTGGTGGTTTCTCCGCAAAAAGTTTGAACGAACGAATTATCAATGCAGGTGCAGTTGCTGTCATTACTGCAGACTATCAATTTCGTGCAGGTAAAACATTACCGCTTAAAAAAGCTGTGGACGATGGCCTTGAAATGGGTGGCTGCGAAAATATTAAAAATATCGTTGTACTCAAAAAAACAGAGCAAGAAATTACTTGGAATACGCATGATATTTGGTGGCATGATTTAATCGCGAACCAATCAGATGAATGCCCCCCTATAATGGTGAATGCTGAGCATCCATTATTTGTTTTATATACGTCAGGTTCGACAGGCAAGCCAAAAGGTGTACAGCACAGCTCGGCTGGTTATTTATTGCATGCGATGAACACCATGCGCTGGACTTTCGACATCAAACCTGATGACATTTACTGGTGTACCGCTGATGTTGGCTGGATTACTGGCCATAGCTATGTAACCTATGGTCCATTAGCGATGGGCGCAACGCAAATTGTATTTGAAGGCGTGCCCACTTACCCTGATGCGAGCCGCTTTTGGCGGATGGTCGAAAAACATAAAATTAGTGTTTTCTATACAGCACCTACTGCTATTCGCTCATTGATTAAAGCAGGTGAAACAAACGAGAGTACACATCCAAAAAATTTCAATTTATCAAGTTTGCGCTTATTAGGCACAGTAGGCGAACCTATTAATCCAGAGGCATGGATGTGGTATCACGAACAAATTGGCGGTAGTAATTGTCCAATCGTCGATACTTTCTGGCAAACAGAAACTGGGGGTCATGTTATTACTCCATTGCCAGGCGCAACATCATTAGTGCCAGGGTCTTGCACGCTACCCTTCCCTGGTATCGATATTGATGTCGTCGACGAAACAGGCAAAGATGTACCTTGGGGCGAAGGTGGTTTATTAGTGATTAAAAAACCGTGGCCTTCAATGATACGTACAATTTATGGTGACCCAGAACGTTTCAAAAGTGCCTATTTCCCAGAAGAATTAGGCGGCAAAAATTATCTTGCAGGTGATGGTGCTATTCGCGATAAAGAGACAGGCAACTTCACTATCATGGGCCGTATTGATGACGTGCTTAATGTATCAGGCCATCGCTTAGGCACTATGGAAATTGAATCAGCATTGGTTGCCAATAGTCTGGTAGCTGAAGCAGCTGTTGTGGGCAAACCCGACAATATTAAAGGCGAATCCATCGTTGCCTATGTTGTTTTAAAAGGTGAACGTCCAACAGGTGAAGAAGCTAAATCTATAGTTGCTGAACTTAGAAATTGGGTAGGTAAAGAAATTGGCCCAATCGCAAAACCTAGTGAAATTCGTTTTGGTGACAACTTACCAAAAACCCGGTCTGGAAAAATCATGCGTCGCTTGTTAAGAAGCTTGGCCAAAGGTGAAGAAATCACTTCTGATATATCGACGCTAGAAAACCCTGCAATTCTTGATCAATTGAAAGATATTATTTAATAGCCAAGGTTTAAATAACTTAGCTTTAAATAGTTTATAAAAAACTTGTTTTTCATAAATGTTAGCGTTTAGAGTAAAGCTAGTATGTAACAAATACTGATTATTCATGAATGACTAATCAGTTACAATAACGCTTTTCCAATTTAAACCACTATTTGTTTAAAAGATGAGCACCTTAAAAGAAGAAATCACGCGCCGTCGTACCTTTGCTATTATTTCCCACCCTGATGCAGGTAAAACTACACTAACGGAAAAACTCCTTTGGTTCGGTGGTGCCATTCAAGTAGCCGGTGAAGTGCGTGGGCGTAAAGCTGAACGGCATGCAACTTCAGATTGGATGGAGTTAGAAAAACAACGTGGTATCTCAGTCACCTCATCTGTGATGCAGTTTCCTTATCGCGAGCACATGATTAATTTGCTAGACACACCTGGCCATGATGATTTCTCAGAAGACACCTATCGCACATTAACCGCAGTCGATTCCGCAGTGATGGTGATTGACTCGGTTAACGGCGTAGAAGCACAAACAATTAAGTTGCTCAATGTTTGTCGAATGCGCGACACGCCAATTATTACCTTTATCAACAAGCTAGACCGTGAAAGTCGTGAGCCGATTGAGTTGCTCGATGAAATTGAGTCAACCTTAGGGATGGAATGTGCACCAATGACTTGGCCGATTGGCATGGGCAAAACATTTCGTGGTGTATATCATATATATAATGATGAGATTAGCTTTTTTAACCCACATGCAGAAAAAGGCACCTCTGAGACGATTAAAGGATTAGACAATCCACGTTTAGATGAGTTAATTGGTAGCCAAGCAAATGATTTGCGCATTGATGTGGAACTAGTCCGCGGCGCATCGCACCGCTTTGATAAAGCACGTTATTTAAGTGGCAAGCAAACGCCTGTATTTTTTGGCTCTGCAATAAATAATTTTGGCGTGCAATCATTATTAGATGCAGTCGTCGATCTCTCCCCTGGGCCGTTGCCAAGGATGACAGCTAGCCGTGAAATCGTTCCTGACGAAGCGAAGTTTTCAGGCTTTGTATTTAAAATACAAGCTAACATGGATCCTAAACATCGCGATCGTATTGCGTTTTTACGCTTATGCTCTGGTCGTTTTAAACGAGGCATGAAGTTAAAACAAACAGCTACGGGAAAAACCCTTAATGTCAATAATGCGATCACGTTTATGGCACAAGATCGCACTATTATGGATGAAGCTTATTCAGGCGACATCATTGGCATACCCAATCATGGCACAATTAAATTGGGTGATACGTTCACAGAGAGTGAACAATTAAAATTTATAGGCATTCCTTCATTTGCTCCTGAGTTTTTTCGTCGTGCACGTATTAAAAACCCAATGAAAATGAAACAATTACAAATTGGCCTTAAACAATTATCAGAAGAAGGCGCAGCACAACTATTTAGACCACTACTTTCAAACGATTTAATTTTAGGTGCGGTAGGTATGTTGCAGTTCGATGTGGTGGCGCATCGTTTAGAGCATGAATATGGGGTAGATATGATTTTTGAACCCTATGATTGCTTTACAACCCGCTGGCTGCATGGCTCGGATGATGAATTAAAAGCAATTGCTGATAAATATGGGTTTAATGTGGCACTAGATGTGGCCGATGACTATGTTTATTTGGCGCCAAATCACGTTAACTTACAAATGGCACAAGAACGCTACCCAAATATTAAGTTTGAAGAAACGCGAGAAATAGCTTAAGTCTCCTTTTTAAACTAAGGTACTGAAAAATCAGTACCTTAGTTTACTAATTAAGCAGCTTCAAATGCCTCGCACAACTGGCTCAATAACTGCCCAAACAAAGGCAGCACTTCTTCTTTAGAATGCGGACTTTCATCATCGGTGCCGGCGATGACAAAACTTACTGCTAGCTTATCTAGATTTTCACGGAACTCACTCCAATGCTCTACATCAGTGTCGCTAATCAATTTAACTTTGTTTAGGCCTGCGTTAATCAACTCAATCATCTGCTCATCATTAATCCCAGCAAATAAAGTTTTTGCAAGCGTCACTTGAGTGGCTTGGAAATCAGGTTTGATTTCTTCTTGTGCAAGAGGCGTGGTTAAAAATGCAAATATTAACAAACCAAATGCCTGGTAAACACTTAGCATGTCAATGTTATCAGAACGTTCTTGTCCAGGGTGACGACCAGCCGACTTGATGGCATTGAATGTAATAAAGCTAGCCAAAAAATTAGCAGCATCTAAAGGGTCGTATTCGTCTAACTCTGCACTCGGTTTTGCGCCATCAGCATTAATTTCTGCCAAGCAGAGGCCATGTAAAAGTTTAAGACGCTCTGAATAATTTATTTCCATAATAGTTCTTTCATCAATTTTAATTAATTTCTGGTAATGCTTCTAATTCTTCATAAACCACGAGCCATCTCGTTTCCGCCCGCTCAATATCCAACGTTAACGCAGATTGGGTTTTTAACAAAGCTTGCAATTCAGTTTTATCAGCTACTTCGTATAATGCAGTGTCATTGAGCCGAATGTCACATTGTTGCTTTTCTTGTTGCCAGCCTTCAATATTCGCTTCTAGCTTTTTGTATTCTTTAATTAAAGGTCGACGTGCAACAATACGCGCCTGTTTATCGGCTTTGTTTTTTGCATATCGATTAGTTTTGCTTTTTTCTGACGCTGATTCGGCTAAATCGGCCTCTTTATCGACATGTCTCTGTTGTGCTAACCAAGCAGCATAATCATCCAAATCGCCATCAAAATCAACTGCACTTCCATCATTTACTAAAACAAACTGATCACAACTGGCACGCAGCATCGCTCTATCATGCGATACCATAACGACTCCCCCATTGTATTCTTGCAATGCCAATGTGAGCGCATGTCGCATTTCAATATCCAAATGGTTAGTCGGCTCATCTAGCAATAATAAACTAGGTTGTGTCCAAATCAATAAGGCTAAAGCTAGGCGAGATTTCTCACCGCCAGAAAAGTCTTTACAAACACTTCGTGCCATATCTCCCCGAAAATCAAAGCCACCAAGATAATTCAGCAATGCTTGTTCACGGGCTTCACTATCTAAACGTTGCATGTGTTGCAATGGTGATTCGTTAGGCCTTAATTGCTCAAGTTGATGCTGTGCAAAATAGGCAATATTTAAATCTTTGCCTTCTGTTCGTTTGCCAGCGAGTACTTTTAACTCGCCAGATAGCATTTTAATTAACGTAGATTTCCCTGCGCCATTACGGCCAAGCAAGCCTAGCCTTTCTCCTGGCCGAAGCGTCAGATTGACATTGTTTAAAATTATATTTTGACCATACCCTGTTTGCACTTTACTCAATGCCAGCAAAGGCTCTGGTGCACTAATTGGCGGCCTAAAACTAAAACTAAATTGCGAATCAATATGTGCAGCACTAATCATTTCCATACGTTCTAAAGCTTTGATTCTGCTTTGTGCTTGCCGTGCTTTGGTTGCCTTAGCTTTGAAGCGATCGATATAACTATGCAAATGAGCAACTTTACGTTGTTGGCGCTCATACATGGATTGTTGCAAGGATAGTTTCTCTGCACGTTGGCGCTCGAAATCGCTGTATCCGCCGCGATAAAGTGTGAGCGTTTGATGCTCAATATGAGCTATATGCTCGACAATAGCATCTAAGAAATCCCTATCATGTGAAATTAACAACAGCATACCGTTATAGGTTTTTAGCCAGCTTTCTAACCAAATCACAGCATCTAAGTCTAGATGATTGGTTGGCTCATCGAGTAATAGCAAATCTGAACGGCACATTAATGCACGGGCTAAATTTAAACGAACTCGCCATCCACCAGAAAATATTGCCACCGGTTTTTCTAAGTCAGCTTGAGAGAAACCTAATCCGTCCATTAAACCAGCAGCACGCGCTCTCGCTGAGTAACCCTCAATATCTGTTAAGCGGCTATGTAATTCAGCAATCAACTCCCCCTGTTCCAACTGCTCTGCTTCTTGTAATGCATGTTCAATTTTGCATAACTCTTCATCGCCATCAAGCACGAATTGAATAGCAGCAGTTTTTAGGGCTGGCGTTTCTTGCGCAACATGCGCAATCACCCAACTCGGAGGCATTGCTAATTCCCCTTTATCTGCTTGTAACTCACCTCTTAGCAAAGAGAACAAGCTAGACTTGCCTGTGCCATTGGCACCAGTTAAACCGACTTTATGACCGGGATGGAATTGCAGGGTTGCTGACTGTATTAAAACTTTAATACCGCGCACAATAGTGATGTTCTTAAATTGAATCAAACTAAGCTCTATAGGTTAATGAAACTAATGAAAGCGATATTTTAAAGCAATCTCTTCAAATTTATTTATTAAGTAATGAGAAATAAAGAATTAATTGATAATGTATACATAAATTAACCGTTAAATTCATAACTTAGGCAGACTTAAATGCTAATATAGGAGTATTACTTTTAACGTTTAATTGACAGTGCAATTGTTATTTTGCTTATGTCTGTTTGGAATTTAACCCCTTGAGCAACTAGTCATGATTGTCATTAAAAAAATTTACCGATGGCTAATAGTTGCAATCATTGTTTTAGTTGCATTGGTTCTAATTAGCATCGCTATCACCCGTTTTGTTATTTTCCCCAATATCAATCACTACAAACAAGACATAAGCACTAAGATGACTGAAAAGATTGGTTTAAAAGTAAATATTGGTGAAATCATCACTGATTGGGATGGCATTTCACCAAGAGTACTTATTCGTGATCTTGATATTTTAGACAATCAAAATGTATCTAGGATACATCTTACAAATGTAAGAGGCACATTTTCTTGGTTAAGTATTCCACTATTGCATCTGCAGATGTCGGAAATTTTATTAAAAGATATAAAACTTACCATTCAACGTAAAAAAGATGGTGCTATTTATGTTGCTGGCATCGCTTTAACTGGAAAAGGAAAACCAGACTTAGCAAACTGGTTACTTAAACAGTCCGCGCTTAATATCAAAAACTCTACAATTGTTTGGCAAGACGAGTTGCGCCAAGCGCCACCGCTCTCTTTAAACAAAGTAAATTTCACACTCAGCAACCCACCGATAAGCAAACTGATTGGTCAAAGCTTCTTTTCAGCCTCCGCAACTCCTTCTTCTGGCACAAGCAAACCGGTTTATATCAACGGCAGTTTTTTTGGTAGTGACTTAGAGCAAATTAAAACATGGCATGGGAAGGCTTACTTAAGCATTTCAGATGCGGATTTAACTGCATGGAAAACTTGGATAGATTATCCATTTCAAATAAATAGCGGAAAAGGTAACACCAAAGTCTGGTTAAGTTTTTCAAAAAATAAAATTACCGACATTAAAACGAACCTAGCTTTATCTGACTTATCCATTAGTAAAAAAAATAGTGTGGAACCTTTTAATGCTATTGTTTTTTCTGGTGAACTTAAATTCTCTAACTACAACAATGTAAAGGAATTTAATGCGCAGCATATTAAACTCTTGACAGCAGGGTCACTTAATATTGATGGTGGTCAAGTCAATTTTACGCAATCCATACGCGATAAAGAACCATGGATCAAAGCTGATCTAGAACTTAAGACATTCGACTTAGCAGCGATTCAACAAATTCAAACATTGAAAATATTACCTGCTGATATTGTAGAGAATTTGGAGGCAATTGCACCAATAGGAAAATTAAAAAACATTGCTTTAAGTTGGGAAGGTGATCAGAAAAAACTACTACGTTACGAATTAAAATGTCAATTCAATGACTTAAATATCAATGCATACAAATCAATTCCAGGCTTTAAAAATCTGACTGGCTCAATAAATGCAAATCAAGATTTTGGCACATTAACCCTAGCTTCAAACAACACCATATTAGATTTTAAAGATGTGCTTCGCTGGCCCCTACCAAATAATAAAATTGATGGCAAGGTTACATGGCGGCATTATGGCGAAGACAAAATTAAAATAACAGCTCGCGATTTAGCTATTAATAATCCGCATATACAAGGCATATTAAACGCTACATATGATATGAATAATATCAAAGGTGGCAGTCTGGATGTTTCAGGTAAGTTTAGTAGAGGTGATATTCAATATGCCCCCTTCTACTATCCGATCACACTTAATACAGACACAATAAGCTGGTTAGATAACTCCATAAAAACAGGTAAAGCGAAAGATATTGTCTTAACAATTAAAGGCAATCTTACTGACTTCCCCTATGTGACAAAGCAAAACAAACTAAATAAGAATCTAGGGCTATTTCGAGTAACTGCAAAAATTAGTAACGCAGAACTTGTATATGGAGATAGCTGGCCAGCCATTGAGGGCTTAGGCTTAGATTTGCTATTTGAAGGTAACCGAATGGAGCTGAATACGAATCAAGGCTCTATACTTGGTAACAAAATCACAAAATGCAAAACTACTATTCCTAATTTAAATACAGTCTCACCTATACTAACCATTGTTGCAAACACTCAAGGGAATATGAAAGAGGCCATTAAATTTGTTAATCTAAGTCCTGTTAAAGATGTTGCTTTAGGATTTACAGACAACCTAAAAACCAGTGGTAGTGGAAAATTAGATCTCAATGTGGTGATACCATTAGAGCAAATAGATAAGTCAAAATACAAAGGTGTTTATACTGTTGAAAACGGGACATTATTAACTAATGCTGATATTGGCATCCCTGAAATTAGCCGACTTAATGGCGCACTCACTTTTACTGAGGCGGGTCTTAATATTGAAAAAATGACGGGTGCCATGCTAGGTGGACCGGCAGATTTTAATTTAAAAACTGGCGCTGATGGCGGTATAAATGTGAATGCAAAAGGGATGGTTTCAGGCAAAGGTATTAGCATGTTTGCGAATAACTCCTCGCATGAAAGCTTAACGGGCTATGCCAGCTCCCTACCCGGAAGATTAAAGGGCAATACCAACTGGGCTGGTCAGTTCAGTTTGGCCAACCCTTTAATTAATTTTAAAATTAGTTCAAATTTGCAAGGCTTATCTATTAATTTACCTGCTCCTTTAGGGAAATCTAGCGAGCAAGAAACTAGATTTAGCATTGCTAAAAGTCAAACTATCGAAAATAAAGACCAGTTTTTAGTGGTCTATGGCGATATTATTTCTGCTGAGATCTTACGTGAAGAAAAAAATAGCGTTTTAAGCTTTAGTCATGGCGATATTGGCTTGAAAACATCTGCAAAAGCTACCGACGCGAAGGGCCTTACAATACATGGCCAGCTAGATTACTTGAATGCAGATGACTGGCTTGCATTTTTTGATGAAACTGAAAAAAACAACAGTAACAAGCGTATAAGTAATGAAAGCTTAACCATTACTAAAGCTGACTTTAATGTAAATAAACTCGATATATTTAGTCGTAGTATTAATCAACTTAATCTTTCAGCATCGCCTGTTGATTCAGGACTAAACATAACAATATCGAGTCAAGAGATTGATGGTGATGTTCTATGGGAAAATACAACGAACACAACACAGTCTGGCAAAATTATTGCACGACTAAATAATTTAATCATCCCAGATGCTAATGAAATAGATGATCCGAAAAATGAAACAATCATTCGAAAAGAAAAACATTACCCTGATTTAGATGTAATTGCTGATAATTTTGTACTAGGAAATAAAAAACTTGGCAAGTTAACCTTAAATGCTTTTGAGAGTAATAACAGTTGGGTCATCAAAAAATTATTGATAAGCAACCCTGATGACACACTAGCTGCTGATGGTGTTTGGCATAATTGGGCTCGCAAACCTAATTCATTTCTTAACTTTTCGCTAAGCATTAATAATGTTGGAAATACTTTAGAACGGTTTGGACAAGATAAAGTTATCAAAGGGAAAGACGCAAATATTGCAGGACAATTACAATGGCCTGGTAGCCCTCAAGATTTCAAAACTAAAGGCCTGAATGGCAATTTCAAACTTGACGCCAATAAAGGTCAAATTTTGAAAGTCAAACCTGGCGTGGGAAGATTGCTTGGCTTACTGAGTTTGCAAAGCTTACCAAGAAGACTAACGTTGGATTTTAGAGATTTGTTTAGTCAAGGTTTCGCTTATGATTCAATTAGCGCCACGGCAACAATAGAAAATGGGATTCTGCGCAGCGATAACTTTTTTATGACCGGCCCAGCAGCTGAAGTGAGAATTAAAGGGCAGACGGATTTACTAAAAGAAACACAAAATTTAATGGTTAAAGTTATTCCAAATATAAGCGACAGTTTCTCATTAGCAGCTTTTGCTGGCGGTGCTGTTACTGGTGTGGCTGCGTTTGTAGCCCAAAAATTATTAAAAGACCCTTTAAATAAAATTGTGCAAAGTGAATATAGAATTAGTGGAACATGGGATAATCCTCAAGAAGTTAAAAATAAACAAGAAGTTGAAAAAAAACCATCACTAATCAATTAATAAAATTTCAGAAATCAAAGCAATGAAAAACAAACAAAAAACACCTAAACATTTATCTAGCGCATTTAAAGTTGCTGGGATACAAATGGCATCAAGCCCTAGCGTTTCTTCTAATCTTATTGAAGCAGATCGCCTAATTAAATTAGCTAGCAAGCAAGGCGCCAAAATCGTTGTTTTACCTGAATATTTCTGCATTATGGGGCTTAGAGATAATGACAAAGTGAAGATAAAAGAAAAAGAGGGTGACGGCCCAATTCAACGATTTTTAGCTAAAACTGCTAAAAAATACAAAATATGGTTAATTGGTGGAACAATCCCTCTGGAGAGTAACTTTCCAAACAAAATACGTAACAGTTGCTTGGTCTTTAATGACATGGGTGAGCAAGTTGCACGTTATGACAAAATTCATTTATTCGGGTTAGATTTAGGCGCAGAAAAATATCACGAAGAAGCGACAATAGAATCAGGTGATAAAATCGTTGTTTTAGAAACACCCTTTGGGAAAATTGGTTTGTCTGTTTGCTATGATTTACGTTTTCCTGAGCTATATCGCACAATGGGTGAAGTAGACATGATCGTTGTCCCATCAGCATTCACTGACACAACAGGTAAAGCGCACTGGGAAACACTGGTTCGCGCTCGCGCAATCGAAAACTTATGTTATGTTATTGCACCAGCGCAAGGTGGTTATCACCTTTCTGGCCGAGAAACGTATGGTAATAGTATGATTGTTGACCCTTGGGGGGTTGTTTTAGATCGCTTACCCCGTGGCTCTGGCATCGTGATTGCTGGTATTAATACAGATTACCAAACTAGTTTGCGCAAAAGCCTGCCGGCACTGAAACACAAAACAATCAAGGAAATTTAGTTGGAGCCACTTTAATCATCGACACTTAATTAAAGTTACATGATAGTTTTAAGGAATATACTTAAGAACATTTATGCAATCAGCTGTTATTGTTTGTTAGCAATAGTTTCTAAGTAAAAAATTGCATCCCATACTGAGCAAATATGAAAACAGAATCATTTATTACTAAAAAAGCGAATCATTTTGAGCTAGCGAATGAAGCCTTGCTTATACCAGCTGGCCTAGATATGCAAGCGCTACAAAGCACATTAAGCAACATTATGTCGCATAATGTAGATTATGCTGATTTGTACTTTCAATACAGCCGCAGTGAATCGTGGGGCTTAGAGGAAGGCCAAGTAAAATCTGGTAGTTTCAACATAGATCAAGGCGTTGGTGTGCGTGCCGTTAGTGGTGAAAAAACCGCTTTTGCTTATTCTGATGATATTAATCTCAATGCCTTAAATGAAGCAGCCAAAGCAACTAAGGCCATTGCTAGCTTAGGTAATGAGCAAACAGCAGCCAATGTCATTGCACGGCCAACAAAGCAGCTTTACTTGCCTAATGACCCAATTTCCTCACTTTCGGCAGAATCAAAAGTACAGTTATTAGAACGATTAGAACAGTTTGCTAAAAAAGCTGATCCACGGGTAACACAAGTGATGGCATCCATTGCAGGCGAGTATGAAGTGGTGATGGTCGCACGCAGTGATGGCGTAATGAGCGCAGATGTGCGACCGTTAGTGCGTGTTTCAATCCAAGTAATTGCAGAGCACAATGGCCGGCGTGAACAAGGCAGTGCAGGCGGCGGCGGGCGCTTTGATTACAGTTACTTTACCGACAGTATGCTCCAAAGCTATGCTCAAAAAGCAGTACATCAAGCCCTAGTTAATTTAGATGCTCGTCCTGCACCTGCGGGCAGCATGACGGTTGTTCTAGGCTCTGGTTGGCCTGGGATCTTATTACACGAAGCTATTGGCCATGGTCTTGAAGGTGATTTTAATCGGAAAGGCAGTTCTGCTTTTTCAAACATGATGGGTAAACAAGTTGCAGCCACAGGGATTACTATTGTTGATGATGGCACAATCGCTGATAGACGCGGATCATTAAGCGTAGATGACGAAGGTAACCCAACCAATAAAACAGTACTCATTGAAGATGGTGTTTTATGCGGCTACATACAAGACAGCTTAAATGCGCGTCTCATGGATATGCCTCTTACAGGGAATGGTCGCCGTGAAAGCTACGCTCATGTGCCAATGCCACGGATGACGAACACCTATATGCATAATGGTGATAAAGACCCAGAAGAAATTATTAAATCTGTTAAAAAAGGGTTATATGCAGCTAATTTTGGCGGTGGCCAGGTAGATATCACTAGCGGTAAGTTTGTATTTAGTGCTGCTGAAGCTTATATGATTGAAGACGGCAAAATCACCTACCCAGTCAAAGGGGCTACTTTGATTGGCAACGGCCCTGATGTACTAAAACGTGTCAGCATGGTGGGTAATGATATGGCACTTGATAGTGGTGTGGGTACTTGTGGTAAAGAAGGACAAAGTGTCCCAGTAGGGGTCGGTCAGCCAACGCTTAAAATTGATGGTCTGACAGTAGGTGGCACGGTATAATATTACATGGAAGGGTCATAAGCCTTTTTATATAATCTTATTATCATTTAGCTGAAGAAGGAACACCATATGGCCAAAAGCCCTGTCAAGACAACAACGAACAAGAGATCTAACAAAAAAAATACAACAACAAGCAGAGCAAAGAAAACTGGGAATACAAGTTCTGAGGCACGACATAAAGAGATAGAAATTACTGCCTATTATATTGCTCAGAAAGACGATTTTAGAGGCAATGCGATTGACTACTGGGTTATTGCGGAAGAAAAGCTAAATAAATAGTTAGAATTAAAATTAAAAAAGGGTGCTACAAGCACCCTTTTTTAATGGTTTTATTTACTTTCTTTTGTTGTGCATTATTTCATTACACGATTTTTATATTCACCTGTCCGCGTATCAATCTCGATTTTATCCCCTTGACTCACAAAAAGTGGCACAGGCACTTCAAAACCCGTTGCAATTTTTGCTGGCTTAAGCACTTTACCTGAAGTGTCGCCTTTTACTGCAGGCTCTGTATAAGTCACTTCACGCACAACTGTCGTTGGCAATTCAATTGAAATGGCCTTACCTTCATAAAACTTCACATCACAGGGCACTCCGTCTTCTAAAAATGGCAATGCATCTTCCATAAATTCAGCATCAACATCATATTGATTATATTCACCATCCATAAACACATAAGTTGGATCTGCAAAATAAGAATAAGTGACTTCTTTTTTCTCTAACACCACCACCTCAAACTTATCCGTTGCGTTGTAAACATTCTCACTTGGTGCATCTGTGAGTAAGTTTTTAAGTTTCATTTTAACCACGGCAGAGCTGCGACCGGACTTATTGACTTCTGATTTAACTACAACTAATGGGTCACCTTTTACCATTATCACATTACCTGAACGGAGTTCTTGAGCTGTTTTCATCATAATAGACTTCTTAATAGTAAAAATTTAACAAAGAATAATTATACGCTAACTTGTTATATTTCCGCAAAAAGTCACTAGTTGCGTAGCCAAAGGATTCTGCTCTGCTAACTGTTCAGATTGCTTGGTGCACCAATGTTTAACACGCGTTAAGGATTCAATATATGCTTCCCAACACGATGCATTAGAATTGCCATTAGACCAAGCTGAATGCATATCAGACACCACACTTTTATCATCAAACTGATCATAATAAAAATCGATGAACGCATTGAGTTTATTCAAATGCACATTTTCAACTTGTACGTAAGGTTGCCAAATAAAGGGTTTTCCTGACCAAATTGCCCTCACCCAGCTATCTTCACCGCGTACAAAATTAACATCACAAAACCACAAAAGTTGATCATATTCAATCTGCGACATAAAAGGCAATATTTGTAATATTAATTTGCCTTTGAATAAGCGTTCACCAACCTCAAATGACGCTTTGTTTAAAAAAGGTGCGCAAGTTTGCAAGTGCGGATTCATCGGTGCAAACACCGTGACTTGATGAGTTCCATTAGCAATATCATCGAATAAAGCACCAATTGACGCATGTTGATAAGAGAATAAAGAGACTTTTAAACTGTCGTCATCAACGATGTCAAACTTGTTTAAAAAACTGAGCTTTTGATGCTCCTTCGCAAAAGCATCCCTACTTACAATTAAATCTTGCTCTCTTAACAAACCACCTGTTTGGGCTTGAAAGCCAGGAAAGAAGAAATGCCTAACAAAGTTCGTATGGCTAAACTTAGAATGTTTCGCATGAAAATCCGCGACCCAGGGTTCAGCCGATAGATATTCTAAATTAACCCAAATACTGGTTGCTTGCATGCTTTCTTGGTAATGTTTTGGCAGCCCACAAGCAAAAGCCTCAATTACCACACCGGCTATTTCTTGAAACTCTGTATTAATGTCAAACCTGTTAATGCTAATGCCATCAATTACTTGAGTTTTTTTCCCATCATCTAATTTAGGAATTAACTGCTTAGCTGCTGTTAAGTTATCCACATATAACTGGACTTCAATATCATGCTCATCATATAGCTGTTTAGCTAAACGCCAACACACGCCAATATCACCATAATTATCAACTAACTTACAAAAAATATCGTAGCTAGGGTTAAGCATAAAAAGCGCTCATTATTAACAACAATCTGCGGGCATCCTTTTCTAAAGTCAAGATTATAACTACTTTATTCAGGCATTGTACTATTCGGGTACCATAACAAAAAATTGCACAAGCAGGTGGCATCACTACTGCACTTTTTTTAGTTTTCCTAGTGGCAACCGTTTTTACTTTACAGAACCTAGTGGTAGTGAATTTACTGTTTGGTCTGAACCCTATAAATAACCCAGAAGCTACTTTATGAAAATCTCACATATTGTCATAATGACTTCTTGTCCTAATCAACAAGAGGCGGCAAACTCAAGAAAACAATTATCGAGGAAAATTTAGCTGCTTGTGTGCAAGCTGAGAATATCCATAGTACTTATCACTGGAATAACATAATCAAAATAGCGCAAGAAGTACGATTAACACTTAAAAACAAAAGCTACGCTATTTGATGAAATTGAGTTAATCATTAAGCAATATTCAAGTTATGAGTGTCCAAAATTATTTTTCACCCTCTTTTATAAGCGAGCAAAAAGTATTGTGATTGGATTGACCAAGAATCAAAATCTGCGCAACCAAATGATGAAGCAAAGGTCACAAAATGCTAAGCTTAGCAAACAAGTACTAATGCATTACGATTTACACCTTACCAATTAGTGGAAGCAACTATGTCAGAAGAGAAGCAAGGCTTTATCAAGGAATATTCCGACCAAGGCTTTTGGGATAAACTACTTACGTTTGCTAAAACAGCTGGCAAAGATGTGATTGAAAAAGCATTATGTCTCTATTTTGCTGCCGAAAACCCAAGTACGCCTACATGGGCAAAAACAGTTATTTATGGTGCGTTAGGTTATTTCATTTTTCCTATTGATGCTATTCCAGACATTACGCCTATTGCAGGTTATGCTGATGATTTAGGTGTGCTTGCTTCGGCAATTGCTACCGTTAGCTTTTATATTAATGACGATGTGAAAGCACTCGCCGCACAAAAACTCCAAGATTGGTTTGGCGAGTAGGTTTGGTGGAGGGGGTTGCTAAAGAAAATAATTTAATTAATGATCAATTTAACATGACATGGGTTATCACTAAATATTTAATCACCGCAGCAATTGTCGTGCTGGTATCAGAATTAGCCAAACGCAGCGACAAACTTGGCGGACTGATTGCTGCCTTGCCCTTAGTCACTTTGCTCGTCTTAATTTGGTTATATATTGAAAAGCAGCCACAAGAAAAAATTGCTAATCATGCATGGTTTACATTTTGGTATGTTATTCCTACCCTGCCGATATTTCTTATATTCCCTTGGTTGTTACCTAAACTAGACTTTTGGCCTGCGCTGGCTTCTGCAGTGTTGGTTTCAGTAGTCTTTTTTATAGTCTATGCGCTAATAATGCGTAGATTTGGCATTATGCTTTTCTAAAGATGAGAATTAATAAAAAAACTTCAATATGAGCATAAAAGATAACACTGCCGAAAACAAAGCGATCGCAGATCAAGCAAATGAAATTATGTGCGATTGCACAGGTACTAAACGTGGAAAAATTCAATCTTTATTTGAAGATGGTTTTGATTTAGAAAGCATCTGTAGTAAAACAGGCATCACCACAGGCTGTGGCGGCTGCGAGTGGGAAGTTGATCTGCTTCTTGACGAGCTTTATGAACAAATAAAAGAATAATGTCATTAATTACGGTAATCACTAAGACATAATCACGCGATTGATCACAAATAAACAAGATTAAACCCTATTGTTTTATTGAATAAACCTAAGTAGCCTTTAAGGGAAGGTAATTGTTGCACCGACACCTATTTTCATGAGGTCTTTACCAATGCGAACATCGCCATTGAAGTCTATGCGCGTTGTATCTAGCGCTGCTTGCGCATCAACTCCAAATAATAAAACATGTGTAAATACGGCAGCTTTTGGTTGCACAGCTCGTAACACGTTAGCTGCTTGATCAGGCGTCGTGTGGTATGACATTATTTTATTTAAACGTGGATTGTTTGATAATAAAGATTTATCTGCTGCCACAATTTCGTGAATTAATAAATCAACACCTTTAGAAAATCGAATCAAGTTCTTAGAATAGGTTGTGTCCCCAGATATGACAATAGATTGCTCTCCACTATCTATGCGATAACCATAAGCAGGCTCAACTGGACCATGTTCAACAAGAAAAGCTGTTATCTTTATGCCGTTATGCTCATAAACCACACCTTCAGCGGCGATATCATGACCATCTATTTCAAATAGAGCGCCATTGAGTTTAGTATGCGTAGTTCTGAAGTGCATATCGGCTTGATGAGCCAAAGTAAGATGTTTTGCTAGTGCCTGCGTACCTTTGGGGCCAGTGAGTTTAAGCTGGGTTGGTCTTTGCCATATCCAGCTAGTTAGCCATAAGTCGCTTAAACCTGAGATATGATCTGAATGTAAGTGCGTTAAAAAGACCTGCTCAATATTAGATAATGGAATGCCAGCTTGTTGCAGCCGCATGGTAATGCCTCGCCCACTATCAAAAATAAAAAAAAGCCCGTTTGCCTCAACTACCGCAGCAGGCCCAAAACGCTCAATACTAGGCTTAGGTGTCCCTGTTCCTAGTAAAGTCACTTCCATATAAGCGGCTGATAAATGGCTGGAATAAATTAAGAATAAAGCCAATATAGCGTGGTGCAGACATTTAAAAATAATCATTGGTGGCTTTCAATTTAAATCTTTATACTCAAACTATAAATTTAAATTTAAATTTTAACTAGGGTGAGACCGTGTAGGCGTTGTCATAGTGACGATTTCTTCAGACATTGTTGGGTGTACTGCCATAGTGCGATTAAAGTCAGCTTTGGTTGCGCCCATTTTTATTGCAATACTCGCTAGTTGTATCATTTCACCCGCGCCTGGTGCCACAATATGACAACCTAACACGCGATCTGTTTTTTGGCAGACCACTAACTTCATCAATACTTTATCATCTCGCCCAGCAAAAGCACTTTGCATTGGCTTAAAGCTAGTTGAATAAATATCAATAGGCTTTAAGATACTAGCATCCTCTTCGCTAAGACCAACAGACCCAATTTCTGGTTGCGTAAACACCGCTGTTGGAATCAACTCATGGTCGGGCTTAGTTGGTGTGTCATTAAATACTGTATTAACGAATGCCACTCCCTCACGAATCGCCACTGGGGTTAAATTAGCCCGATTAGTGACATCGCCAACAGCATAAACAGAAGGTACTGTAGTTTGCGAGTAATCATCAACAACAACTTGCTTAGCTTTTCCTAGTCCAATCCCCACTCCTTCCAAGCCCATATTATCAGTATTAGGCTGACGTCCAGTCGCAAACATTATTTGGTCAAAAGTGTAATCTTGTCCATCAGTTGCGCGCACTTTTATTTGATTGCCTGCAATTTCTAGAGACTCAGCATTCATGCTTAATTGTAAATCAACCCCGTTGGCTTGAATTTCAGTGGCAACATGCTGGCGTGTTTCATTATCAAAACCGCGTAAAATTTGATTGCCACGGTAATATTGTGTCACCGCCACACCCATGCCATTGAGTACACATGCAAATTCACTGGCAATGTAGCCACCACCAATAATTAACATGCTTTTTGGTAATTCATCTAAATGGAATAGCTCATTTGAAGTGATTGCCAGCTCGCTACCTTTAATTTTCAGCTTTGTAGGTCTCCCGCCCATTGCAAGTAAAATATGCTTGGCAGTAACCTGAGTGCCATCAGTAAAGGCAACAGTATGCGCATCGACCAAGGTCGCACGTTGATGATAAGTAGTTACTTTATTCTTTTCTAAAATACTCTGATATACAAGCTCTAACCGATCAAGCTCCGCATGTAACTTTATCTTAAATTGGGGCCAATTAAACTCACCTACGCTGGTATCCCAGCCATAGGCCTTAGCATCTGCAATAGTGTTTGCATAAGCTGAAGCAAATACCATGAGTTTTTTTGGCACACAGCCACGGATCACACAAGTACCACCGTATCGATCTTCCTCTGCAATCGCGACTTTAGCACCTGTCTGGGCTGCTACCCTGGCTGAGCGAACGCCGCCGGAGCCAGCGCCAATTACAAAAAGGTCATAATTATATTGTGCTGTTGTTTGTGACATAGTTAAGCATATCCTAAATTAATTTATACCAAGAAAAAAATATTAATATTTAATATCTACAACTTCAAATTCATCTTCCCCATTAGGCGTATTTACATTCACCACATCACCTACAGCTTTACCTCTTAGCGCCTTAGCAAGAGGTGATATCCAAGAAATATAACCTTTGTTAGGGTCAATTTCATCTTTACCTACAATGCGGTAATCATGTTCGGCATCATCACTTAAATTAAAAATAGTCACCCGAGCACCAAAAAATACTTTTTCAAGGTGTTGCTGGTCTTTACTATTCACCACCTCAGCTAAATCCATCCGTTTCATTAAATGACGGCAACGACTATCAATTTGTCGTAATCGACGTTTTCCATAAATATAATCACCATTTTCACTGCGGTCACCGTTACTAGCTGCCCAAGAAACAGTACGCACTACTTCTGGTCGTTCTACTTTATAAAGTGCATGAAACTCAGCTTGCAACGCAGCCAAACCGTCAGGCGTAATGTAATTTTTTTCGTCAGTAGCTGCCATTGCTCGACTGTTCGTCAATCACATGTACATTATTCACAAAGTACTCGGTATCGCCAAAGCAATTAGAAGGAATCCATTTATGCTGTTCGTAAACCAAACGTACGCGTTTGCCAACCGTTTTATTGATCTTTTCGAACACAGATTTATCCTTTACGGTAAAAAAGAACTTTTCTGCTTGCGTGCCAGGGACTGTCACTAAGACCAACTCACCTTCATAGGTTTTACACACAAAGCCTTTTTGTGATATTTTTTGTACAAACCCTGCGCGTTCACCCGAAGCATATACCCATGTGAGAGTGGCCCATGTGAATAAAACCAGTAGGATAATTGGGATAATTAAAAACAAAATAGCTTTTTTAAATATTCTGCATAAGCTAGCTAACATAAACGACCTTTCTTTCTGATATTGTTTCATTTTCTATGTGCATGCATTATCTAACAAATATCAGGTTCTATTAATTTTTTATGCAATATCTTTGAATTGAATTGATGTTAATTTAAATTATTCTGTCATCAAAATTATCTATCAGTGCAAAGCGTCAGTTAGAATATAATCATGTCAGACCAGTCATCTATTATTATATGCTCAACTTCTCGCCTCGCTCGAAGTTTGCAGCATTTACAACAACAGAGTTTTAACGGACAAAGTCTTACGCAATGGACGCCAACCTCTGTTTACACGCTATCACAATGGTTAAACGAGATTATTGAAGCCGCTATCTTGCTAGGTGAGATTAATGCTGCTAGTGCTCCGCTAGCAGAGCTAAGCAAAACACAAGAAAATGTACTTTGGGAACAAAGCATAACGAATAGCCTGAAAGGTAACGCTGCTGAAGATTTGTTTGACACTTCTGGCTTGGCTAGTGCTGCTATTGAAGCTAACAAACTCCTCATTGAATGGAAAATTAAACTAGAGCTAGATAATGCCACAGAAGAAACCTCACAGTTTATTCAATGGCGAGAACACTTTCGAACATTATGTAAAAAAAGCAACTGTTTAGAATCAGTGCGATTTACTGCTTGGCAAATCAGTTGTTTAAAAAAAGGCGCTGGGAGCATGGCTAACAGCATGCCAACGGAAATAGCACTTGTTGGGTTTGATCGTGTTCCTCCGCAGTTAAAAGACATAATAAATACACTTAAAGCACGCGGCATAGTAATAAAAAATTATCCTAATACATTGAGCGCGCCTTCAGAATTAGTGCATATTGTATTAAATGACCAAGATGCTGAATGCCGTGCTGCTGTAGCTTGGGCACAAAAAAAGTTACAACAAAACCCAAAGGCAACACTGGCTATTGTTGTGCCTGAACTTGAAAAGTTGCGTAATAAAATATCATATTTATTAGATGATATCTTTCACCCTGAAACGGCAAACCCAGTGTTGGCAGAAAACACACGATGTTATGACTTTACTTTAGGCATTCCATTAACGAACGTGCCGATTATTCAAACTGCGTTTAATTTATTGCGTTTGGGTTGGCAAAAACAAAAAATGCCGCAAAGTCATTTTACGCAATTACTGCATAGCCCATATTGGTCAGCCAGCAATAACGAAATTGATGCGCGTGCAAAACTCGATGCGCGTATACGCAAAGATCTACCCACTACCTTTCACCCTTTTCGCTTAAGTAGCTATATTAACCATGTGCTAGAAGGTGAATATGCATTACCAATTCAAACATTAGCAGATGACTTAACGCTATTATTTGCAAAAGCTAAAGAACACAACAAGCAACGACGACCATCTCATTGGGTCAACACATTTAAAGAGACGCTCAAAGCCACACATTGGCATGGTCAACGTAGTTTATCGAGTCATGAATACCAAGCCAATGAATCTTTTGAGCGAATATTGAATCAATTTGCAGGCTTAGATATGTTGTTAGGCAATATCAACGCTAATGAGGCCATTAAACGTTTAACGCAACTGACACAAGCCCAAATATTTCAACCAGAAAATAAAACAAGACCTTCTATACAAGTCATGGGAATGCTAGAAGCCGTATCAGAACCACTAGATGGTATATGGGTAATGGGGATGAATGATAATATTTGGCCACCTGTTGCACGTCCGAATGCATTAATCCCGGCAGAGCTCCAGCGAATGGCAGGCACACCTAATGCCAGCAGTGAAGTACAAAATGAGTTTGGCCAAGCGATTCATGCGCGTTTAAGCAAAAGTGCACAACTTGTCGTTTTTTCTAGTGCTGAAAAAGATAATGAGCGCCAACTGCGCGCAAGTCCATTTATATTGGATATTCCGCAAATAAGTGCAGAGCAATTAGATACGAGTACGTTAGCTGAGACATTAGCCCAAATATCAAATAAAAACTGGCAGTGGCTAGAGGATTCTCAAGCACCATTAATCAACAAAAATGAACAGATATCAGGTGGCACAGCACTTTTAAAAGCACAAGCCATATGCCCTGCTTGGGCCTTTTTTCAGTACCGGCTAGGCATCCGAGCGATAAAAGAGCCCACTAATGGGTTGGATGCGATGGAGCGAGGCACTTTGGTACATGCTGTACTTGCAAAGTTTTGGCATGAGCGAAACTCAGAAGATTTAAACCAAATGTCTGAAGACAGTTTGCATTTATGCTTAGTCGAGATTGCAGATAATGTTTTAAACGTATTTAACGATGATAATAATCATAAATTCTCAGCCATATTTTTAAACTTAGAAACTGATCGCTTGGCTAAATTAGTCTGTACTTGGCTCTGTGAAATAGAAAAAAAACGTCCACAAAGTTTTCAGGTAAGCGCTTGTGAAGAAAAACATACGATTAATATTCAAGATGTATTAATTACTTTTATTGTAGATAGAATTGATACGCTAGAAGATGGCAGGTTATTAATTATGGATTACAAAACAGGTAGTCAGTTAGATTATAAAAATTGGTCGCAAAGTAAAATTACTGAGCCGCAATTACCCATTTATGCTGCATTTGTCATGCAAGATGCTGATATTGCAGCCGTTTGTTATGCAAAAGTTCGAGTAGCCGACCACACGCTCATAGGGGTTGCAGCTGAAAATGATATCGCCCAAAAATTAATTGTTTTTAATGAAAAAAATGGTAGGAAAATATTTAATGAAGCATCATTTCCCGACTGGGAATCTATTATTCAACATTGGAAAACCAGTATTTCTGCGACTGTAGAAGCGTTAAAAGCTGGCAATGCTGCCAACCAATACAATGATGAAAGTCAATTAATTTATTGTGAAGTTTTACCTTTATTAAGGCTGCCTGAGCGTCAATTACAATTTGAGCATTTACAATCAGAAAATCAATTAGGTGATACTTTAAGAATGTCTGTTTTAAGTAAAACTTGTAATAAAAGCTAAGCCAGTCTATATTATCTTGGCACATTGAAGAGATAATGCATGAAACCACCTGCTAGAACCAAGTATATCTATAAAATTCGCAGTCGTAATGGATCAATTGTAGATAACCTGCAAATCTATGGCAAGGATGCTGAAGACGCAAAACGTAAGCTTCTTCAAATGTATATAAAGTGTGAAATCCTTGAAGAAAATATTGTTCAGCCGACAATATCAGGCACTAGTAGCTTTGAAAGCGTGATTGATATCATTGTGGGGAAAAATTAAGTTTCCACGAATTTCAAACAAGAATAAATTCATAATCGGCTGTAATCAGAGGATCAAATTATTTTAATAATATTTGATTTTAAGTTAAATCACTTTGCCAATTAGTTTTTGCTTAACTAGTTCATTGCGCAACATAATGTAATCTAACGCGCCAGTACTTTCAGGTTTATAAGAAAGTACATCTTGCTTATAATAAGTACTCTCAGCAACGGATACATTCTCCGAAATAGTGGTTACACAAACCTCTTTGCCAAAATAATTCATTAATTGGCCTTGCACGTCAAAACTCATTTTTTTACGGCGATCAAAAGTTGTTAGCAAATAGCGACGCTCAATTCGTTTTTTTAGCACGGGTGTTAACGCATCCAAGGTTTGATTTACTTTTTTAGCACTTTCTAACGACATATAATCAGAAGATACTGGCACAATAACTAAATCTGCTGCAAAAATCGCACTGAGTGACAGCACGCCCACATAAGGACAACAATCAATCACAATATTTCTGTTGCCCGTCTCTTGTTGCAACTGCGCCAAACCAATCTTAAGTTTATTTAGAATGGTGGGCCCTTTGCCCATAGTGGTATCGACTTTAAGTAATTCACGATGCGATGGAATTAATCCACCAACTTTTGGTAACACCATTTCTAATTCAGTTAAAGGCCGGTGGTTTTTATAGAAATGATAAATTCCATTCCTTTCAGCCGCTGTTGTATCTTCTAATATTTGAGTTAAATGGCCCTGAGGGTCTAAATCAATTAATAAAGGGTTTTTAAACTTTCTATTAATTGCAGCAGATAAATTAAGCGCCGTTGCTGTTTTACCTACCCCTCCTTTTTGGTTAAAAACTGCAATACACGCCATGCCATTCCCAAGTATTTTTTAATATTTTTAAAAGAATTAAAACTAATTAAATCGTAGTATATCTTGCTTATTTCAAACTGCATACCATGTCAAAGCTAGTATGTTCATCCATTTTCCATCACATTAGCCGATCAAATATTGGTTTAGGCGAATAAAAACTCTGGTGTAAAATATCACAAATGAATGCACAGCGAGACCCAACACTAAAAGATCAAACCATACTAGATAATAAAAATCGTGAGCAAGCTTTAAGTAATGATTCGTTTATTGTAGAAGCGCCTGCTGGTGCCGGTAAAACTGAGCTGCTAACTCAACGTTTTTTAAAGTTACTACAAACCGTACAAGCACCAGAAGAAATTATTGCTATTACTTTTACCAATAAAGCAGCCTCTGAAATGCGCTTACGGATTATTGACAGCCTTATTATGGCTTCAGATAGAGTAGCACCAACATTAGCGCATAAAAAGATTACTTATAATTTAGGTTTAAAAGCTCTTGCACGTTCAGCCGAGCTCAATTGGAGTTTACTAGAAACGCCGTCCCGATTACGTATTTATACGATTGATTCTCTCAGTAGCAACCTTGCTCGACAAATGCCTTTACTCAGTCGGTTTGGCACACAACCTGCAGTGCGTGACGATGCAAGTGCTTATTATTTGGAGGCTGCCACGCGTGCATTAGATCATTTAGATACTGATGGTATTGGCGATATTATACAAACGGCTTTACGTTATTTTGATAACGACACCTTTAAGCTAACTAATTTACTCGCAGAAATGTTAGCTAAACGTGACCAATGGCTACCCTATTCACAAAGTGAGAATACAGCAAAAATTGCAGAAAATGCACTCAAACACTTGGTGTCATTAGAGCTTGCTACAACTGCAACACGGTTGAATAGTACAATGCAAACTTCACTCATGCCAATAGTACGTTATGCAACAACCAACTTAGATGAACAGGCACCTCTGAAGTTACTAGAAAACTGGCAAACACCTTTGCCAAAAGAGGCAGGACATTTAGAGCAATGGCAAGTGCTTGTTGGTTTTTTACTAACTAGTGCAGGTACATTTAGAAAACAAATTACTAAAAAAATAGGCTTGCCAGCAACTATTGAAGCTAAGCCTTTTAAAGAAGCGTTAAGTAATATTATTGAAGACTTAAACCAGCATTCAGGTTTAGAAGAGTCATTTGCAAAAATACGATTATTACCTAATACCAATCAAAATAAGGGTACATGGAAAATTATAGCTACGCTAAGCCAACTACTACATATTGCTGTTGGTGAACTTTGGCTAGTATTTCAATCACATAACGAAGTAGATTTTGTAGAAATATCACAACGTTCATTACTAGCGCTAGAAGATACAGAAGGCAATACGACTGATTTAGCACTCAAGCTAGATTACCGAATTCAACATTTACTTGTAGATGAATTTCAAGATACTAGCCCTACACAAGTCAAGCTTATTCGCGCACTAACACAGGGCTGGCAACCAGATGATGAACGGACTATATTCCTGGTGGGTGACCCGATGCAATCAATTTATCGATTTCGAAAAGCGAATGTTGGCTTATTTTTGCGAGCAGCTAAAAAAGGCATTGGTACACTGTCATTAACTCCGCTCAAATTATGGCATAACAATCGCTCAAGCCCAAATATTGTGAATTGGGTGAATCAAGCATTTGAAATCATCTTTCCTAATCAAGATAATAGTGCACATGGCGCTATTAAATACCGTCCTTTTATTGCTACTAAAGCAGAAAATGAGTCTGCGGGCGTATTTGTACATGCCTTGCTCGATATCTCACCACATTCAAATACCGCCGAAGAGAATGACGAACCATTGCTTAGTAATAATATTCGTAATCAAGAAGCGGATCGTATTATTAAAATTATCCAGGATACTTGGCAACAAGACCCAAATAGAAAAATTGCTGTGTTAGTTCGAGCACGTAAGCATTTGCACACTTTAGTGACTGAAATTCGCCGCAACCATCCAACACTTAATTTTCAAGCCGTTGAAATAGAAGAGTTAGCAAACCGCCAAGTTGTTCAAGACTTACTCTCACTTACGCATGCGCTGCATCACCGCGCAGACCGCTTACATTGGGTGGCTGTATTACGAGCACCTTGGTGTGGCTTAACCTTGGCTGACTGCCACGCACTACTTATTAATGATAAGCACAGCACAGTGATAGAGCTGATGCAAAATGAACAACGCCTACAAACATTAAGTACAGACGGTCATCAACGTATAGTGCATGTACGAGATATCATGCAAGACGCTTTAGACCAGCAGGGGCGAATAAACACAAGCCGTTGGGTGCAAGGTGTTTGGCTTATGTTAAATGGTGCAGAATGCTTATGGGACGCAAACGATGTGCAAGACGTGCAAGCTTTTTTCGATCGCATTCAGCAATTAGACAATGCAGGCCGGTTTTCACTTGAAAACTTAACTAAAGAAGTCCAAAAACTTTATGCAGCGCCTAATGCTACGGCGCCCGATACGCTACAGTTTATGACTATCCATAAATCAAAAGGCCTTGAATTCGACACTGTAATCTTGCCAGGTTTAGACAGAAAAACAGGAAATAGTGAACAAAGTTTATTGCTGTGGGAAGAAGTTTCAATAGACAAAAATAATGAAGATATTGATTTAATTGTTGCTCCAATAACACCTAAAGGCGACCAAACACAAAAGAACATAACGCCTTACGACTATTTAAAAACGCTTGAAAAACAACGTGCAGAGTATGAAAATGCGCGAGTACTCTATGTTGCTGCTACGCGAGCAGAGCGATGCTTACATTTATTGGGCGCAGCTAAAATTAATCCTGATACAGGTATATGCAAAGCACCTAAAAATACTTTTTTAGAGATGTTATGGCCGGTTGTGCATCAGAAATTTACAACAGCAAACGCTATTTCAGACACTAGCAATCTAAATATTAATAATACAGATATCGATGCATTTGCTCCCAAACTAATCCGCTTGGAAAAGCTAAAATTGCCAGCAGTATTTAACCACTCAACTCACGTAAAAAATAATCAGCAAGCAACATCAAAAGAGAATCAAAATACCGTCACTTTAAGTGCAGATATAGGCATATTAGCTCATTTATACATGCAGATAGCAGCAGATAATGATTTGACGCTATGGAATACGCAGTATATTGAAAGCCTAAAACCAGCCATGCACCGCTGGCTTAAACAAAAAAATTATCCTGTAGTGATTTGCGCACAAGCAACAGATCGTGTCGCAGAGCTCATACACATCACTTTTAATAGCGAGCAAGGCGCTTGGGTACTTAAAGCAAGGCCAACTGCAGCCAACGAGCTAGTGATTGAAGCTGGCAATAATGATGAAATCAATAAACAAATTATTGATCGCACATTTATTGAAGATGGCATACGTTGGATTATTGACTACAAATCAGTGCCTCTTGATAAAAACATATCAAGACGAATGTTAAAAGATGCCGCTGAACAATTCAGACCTCAGTTAGAACGTTATGAGCAGCTCTTTGATAATGAGGCTTATTCTGTTCAAAAAGCTATCTTCTTCATGAGCATAGGCGAGTTAATCCTTTTTTAATCAACACTATATTTAGGCAATGCCCGCCCCATCTTAAGGGTTTGAGGCAATATGTAATGTTTTAGTAGGAAAAGCTATTTCAGCATTATGTTTAGTTACGATTTCTGCTATTTTCAGAAAAACATCTTGTTTAATCACATGGAATTCTTCCCATACAACCGTTTTAGTAAAGGTGTATATCATGATATCGACAGACGACGCACTAAATTGGCTAAAATTAACAATTAACGTTTTAGTTTTATCGATTTCAGGGTGCTGAACTAGCATTTCCTTAAGGTCTTTAACGATGTCAGCAATCACTCCAATATCGTTATAGCGAATACCAATCATTTCTTTAATGCGGCGGTTACTCATGCGTGACGGATTTTCAACTGCAATGGTTGTGAAAAAGGCATTTGGTACATAAATAGGGTTTTTATTAAAGCGCCGAATGCGCGTATGACGCCAACTAATCATTTCAACAACACCTTCAATGTCTTTATCAGGTGATCGTATCCAGTCACCCACACTAAAAGGGCGATCTAGATAAATAGTTAAGCCGCCAAAAAAGTTAGCTAAAATATCTTTCGCAGCAAAACCAATAGCAAAACCGCCAATACCACCAGCAGCTAATATTCCCGACACACTAAAGCTTAAGGTCTGCATTAATGTAAGCGTCGTAGCAAAAAACACAACAAGGTGTGAAAGCTTAATCAGCGCGTCTATCGTTGTCGCATCGACTTCAGCATTTAAATTAATTTTAGATTCTAGATATTTTTCACCAAAATCATCAATCAAACGCCAGAAAAACCAAGCAATGCAAACAGTAACCCCAATATCACGCATTAAAGGAATGTACTCAAGCATAGTCAACTCGAAGCGCTTACTAAGTATTAGGCCTATAAAAGAAAAAGCAAACACCCAAATCACAGCGCGTACAGGACTAATTGCTGCATGTGCAAGCGCATGATCCCAATAATTTTGGGTACGTTTAGTGGCACGATAAAACTTTTTTAAAATGACCTTAGCTATGAAGTGTGTAATTATTGCAATCATAATTACGGTCAAAATCTCAGAAATATAGGGTTCTATTAAATTATTAATACCCAGACTTTTAGCAAGCGCTTCCAATATAATGACTCCTGTATGATTTACTGCAAAAATAAGGCTAGCGCCAACATTCGTTACACAGCGTTAATAATAACTTAGATAAGGCACTTATGTCTTGACCTAATTAGTTGAATTTTTAATATCAAAATGTATTATTAATCAACTGTACAGTCTAAAATATTAATACTTTTTAAAATTGAATTTACCTTACACTTCAGTCTCCTATAGAATAATACTTGAGCAGTTAGGCACGACTCAATCAAAATAACCTTATGAAAATATTTTCAACGCTTTATACCCGTGTGATGCAATGGTCTAAACACAAAAATGCACCTTGGTATTTAGGGTTGTTAAGCTTTGCTGAATCTTCATTCTTCCCTATTCCGCCAGATGTCATGCTTGCACCAATGAGCTTAGCCATGCCTAGCAAAGCATGGCGCTTTGCCTTTTTAACAACAGTCACATCATTGTTAGGTGGTTTATTTGGGTATTTTATTGGTGCCACCGCATTTGAATTTATTCAGCCATATTTACAAGGTAGTCATTATTGGCAAAGCTTTCAAACTGCACAAACATGGTTCGAGTCTTGGGGTTTCTGGGCAGTGTTTCTGGCTGGGTTTTCACCTATCCCTTATAAAATATTCACCATAGCTGCAGGCGCACTCGCCATGCCGTTATTACCATTTGCTATCGCCTCATTTATCGGTAGAGGTGCGCGCTTTTATATGGTGGCAGGTATAATAAAATGGGGTGGGGCCCGCATGGAATCACAATTACGCAAACATGTAGACCGTATTGGCTGGGTGATAGTGGCACTCATCATTGCCGTAGTAATTTTTATTAAACTTTACAATCATTCTCATTAAACACTGACCTCAACCAACATCATAGATACTTCTAAGTTAAGACTGTAAAACAACGTGAATTAGCCCAAATGGGTTGTTGCCAGTCATCTTTATTGCATGTACCTTAGATCCTAACAAGATCAACTAAAAATCAATAATAATGAATATTCAATACAATAATTGGCAATTCTTATTAAATAGTAATTACTCTATGCCCAGAATGTTTGCTCTTTAACATATTATGGCATTTATACAATAGTCGGCTATCTTTGTATTTATAATTAATCACACAATGAGCGCATTAAGGGAAGAAGGATGTCCGCACCTACACCTTACACCAGTAGCCCAACAACTAGCTACACCCTCTTTCCATATTCTTCTACCGATATTAATGCTTTATTACCTGGTGTTAAATGGGGTTCACAGTGACTGGGCTCAGGGGCAGATGTTTACTATAGCTTCCCTACTTCCAATGCAACAAACTTATGGGATCAAGGGCTTGACGCTTATTATTATGGTCCAGGTTATGAGACATATTCAGGATTTAGAGTTTTGGATAGCACACAACAAATCGCGGCAACTGAATCAATCGAAAGGTGGGGGAATGTAGCAAATATCAATTTCACCTATGTCAACACCGAAACTAGTAATGCTGTAGGTGACATAAGAGTCGCCTTTACCGGTGATGGCTTTATGGATGCAGGGACCTATGCTTACGCCTATTATCCTGGACCCACCTATGGTGGAGATATTTGGATAAATGCCACTCAGCCAATTTCAACAGGTAATGACTATAATCCTGGTGGAAATGGTTACCATACTATCTTGCATGAGCTCGGCCACGCATTAGGCTTATCTCACCCTTTTGATAGCGCTTATTCAGTATCTAATGTCAGTTTAGACACGTATAGATATACCGTGATGAGTTACTCTGATTCAACATCCCATTTTGATACGGGTTTAAGCAACTTTTATCCTACTACACCAATGTTGCTAGATATCCAAGCTATTCAATATGCATATGGTGCAAACACTAGCTACAACACTGGCGATGACACTTATGTATTCAGTGATTTAACTTACTATGAAACAATTTGGGATGCAGGTGGAATGGACACTATTAAATACGCAGGTAATAATCCAGCAACAATTAATTTAAACGCTGGCACATTTAGCGTTTTAGGCAATCCTATTTTGTTAAGCAGTGGTCTTACACAATATGCCAATGTAGCAATTGCTTACAACGTCATCATCGAAAATGCGATGGGTAGTGATGGTAACGATACACTTATTGGTAATGAAGCTGATAACAACTTATATGGAGGGCTTGGTAATGACACCTTAATAGGTGGCATTGGCGCTGATACGCTTGTCTTTAATGCCGCCGGTGCAAGCAATACTGATGCTGTATCTGATTTTGAGAGTGGTATCGATAAACTCAATCTATCAGGCGCCGCATTCTCCGCCATATCAAGTGGCATCTATACCGATGCCTTTGCCATTGGTGCCAATGCTTTAGATAACAATGATCACCTAATCTACAATAAAGCCACCGGTGAACTATTCTATGATGCCGATGGCAATGGCGGTACTGCACAAGAACTTATTGCCACATTAGTACCTAATAGCGACTTAGTACAATCTGATTTTGTGTATGCGTTAAATATTAATGATCCAACGCCGCCCGACACAACAGCGCCAACACAAACACTGACGATAGAAAGCATTAGTGATGATACGGGGGTGAGTAGTACCGACTTTATTACTTCTGACAACGACGGCTTAACGGTTGCCGCGACCTTATCGGCAATCTTAGGCGCTGGCGAAATATTAGAATACTCGAATGATAATGGCGCGACCTGGATTGATGCGACCGCATCAGTGACCGGCACGGCGGTGAGTGTGGTTGACGCTGCACTGATCAGTACCGAGACGGTGCAATTCCGCGTCACGGATACCGCAGGTAACAGCGGCACGGCGGCATCACAACTAGTAACTATTGATACAACTGCATCAGGTATTAATATACAGTTCAACAATTGGCAGCTTACTGATATAAGTGCAATTTCAGAAAACTTTAATCAAGCAATTAATAAAGCCGATGACATTTTCACCAGCCTACCCCCCGGTGTGATTACTGGTACCCTTGTTACAAATACTCGACTTGAAGGCATCTGGAATGGTTATGATTTTTCTGCAGATGGAATTCATTTTACAGACGGCCTCCCATCAATTATTAATTACCTAGATCTAGATAAAGGGGCTGAGTCCATTGATTACTATGGAGACTCCACCTACAACTTTAATACAAATTTATACAGTGGTGGCTTTTTTAGAATAGTTTATTCATCGACATCTCCGACTGATTCTCTTTCTAATTTTGAATACAATGGAAACTTAAATATAAATAGCCTAGGTGTTATATCCAATGATTTAGTGACGGACTATAAAATTACTTCAAACGGAATCACACTTAACCTAAGTGGCCAACTTACGATAGATGGAAATGGTGAAATAACAGGTGGCAATGTTACTGACTTTACATATTCAGACAATCAAGGTCACTCTTTATCCGTTAGTAACGCCTCTACCAGCTATGCCGTTTTCGATAGCTTATCTGACCCGCAGAGCAATCCCACTTTAGATGCACTCTATAACTTCCTAAGCTCTCCTACAAATTTAAGCGGCAATGACAATGTTACTGGTGATGCAAATGACAATATACTCAGTGATGGTGATGGTGATGGTGATGATACGCTGATTGGAGGTCAAGGAAATGACACATTGACAGGGGGTGTAGGTTCAGACACATTCAAATGGGAGCTGGCTGACAAAGGAACTGATGGCACACCGGATATAGACACTATTTCTGATTTCAATTTCGCTCAAAATGATGTTATTGATTTGTGTGATTTACTTTCAGGCGAAGATACGAGTAATTTTCTTAATTACTTAGATATAACTACAGATGGCGTTAATACTGACATTCGTATAAGTTCTAACGGCAACTTTACCAGTGGAAACTATAGTGCAGCTAATGAAGATGTCCATATCGTACTGGCGGGTGTAGACATATATAGCAATACAGGGAATAGTACTGAAACTGATCTTTTACAAAACTTAATTGCTAATAACAAATTGATTGTAGATGTTTAATTTAATTTTCAATATCAATCTAACTAATAAATCCAATCGTCGGTACACTTACTACGGTAATTTGGCATCGCCTCGTTCTAAGCAGAAGTGCACACCTTCACCTAATTAAGGAAAAAATGAAATAAGGTAGGGCGCTCATGAAATCATAGCTACCCAAATAAATCCACTCAACTGGCTGGGCAATGGTAGCGATTGTTCATAATTTAAATAGACCTAAAACTAAAATAGAAACTTAGAGCCTTGAGTGCGTTAAACAAACGCTTGTAATATCGTTTTAATCAACTCTACTCGGTGACCTAAATTGCCTAATTCTACTGAGATTCTTAACTTTTCTGGGCCATTCATGCGGCAACGTTTATCGCGTTGCAATAAATCGATGAGTTTCATCGGGTCAATATCCGCTTTGGGATTAAATTGCAATTGAATAGCAGCATCGGATGCATCGATTTTAATAATACCAAGCGGTTTTGCCGCAATACGTAAACGATGGCAAGCTATCAACGCTTCGCCTGGCTCTGGTAGCAAACCAAAGCGGTCAATCAGCTCTTCTTGCATATTATCAAGTCCTTCATCGTCATTGCAGTTAGCTAAACGCTTATAAATAACTAAACGTTCATGCACATCTGGGCAGTAGATATCTGGTAACAATGCAGGCGTATGCAAGTTTATTTCAGTTGTCACACCAAGAGGCGCATCAAGGTCTGGCTCTTTACCCTCTTTAAGTTGTTTAACCGCATGATTAAGCATATCGGAATACATGGTAAAGCCGATTGCCTGCATTTCACCACTTTGACTGTCGCCTAACAACTCACCTGCGCCACGAATTTCCAGATCATGCATAGCCAGATGAAAACCTGCCCCTAAGTCTTCCATGAGCTGAATAGCATCTAAACGTTTTTGCGCTTGTTTAGTAATTTTACGATCAGGCTCAGTTAACAGGTAAGCATACGCTTGATGATGACTACGCCCTACTCGCCCGCGTAATTGGTGTAATTGTGCTAAACCAAAACGATCAGCTTTATTAATGATAATGGTATTTGCAGTTGGAATATCGATACCAGTTTCAATAATAGTGGTACATAACAGCACGTTGATGCGTTGCTGATGAAAGTCTCGCATGACATGCTCTAGTTCACGCTCACGTAGCTGCCCATGCCCAATGGCAATACGTGCTTCGGGCAACAATTTTTCTAATTTTTCTTTTTGCACAAAAATAGTATCCACCTCATTGTGCAAGAAATACACTTGACCACCACGTTTAAATTCACGCATAACTGCTTCACGAATAACACCGTCAGAATAATCTGTATGGAATGTTTTAATTGATAATCGTTTTTGCGGTGGTGTTGAAATAATTGAGAATTCACGCAAGCCTTCCATCGCCATACTTAGCGTTCTCGGAATCGGCGTAGCGGTTAACGTGAGAACATCAACTTCTGCACGCAATGCTTTCATTTGCTCTTTTTGGCGCACGCCAAACCGGTGCTCTTCGTCTAATATTGCTAAGCCTAAATTCTTGAATTTAACGTCTTTTTGTATTAAGCGATGCGTACCGATAATAATATCAATTTCGCCTGCTTCTAATGCTCGTAGCGCTTCGGTTTGTTCTTTCTTTGTTCTAAATCGCGATATTTCACCGATTTTAATCGGCCATTCTGAAAAACGATCGCAAAAGTTTTGGTAATGCTGCTCGACTAACAAGGTAGTGGGTGCCAACACGGATACTTGCCGACCACCCATGACGGCAATAAATGCGGCACGTAATGCGACTTCTGTTTTACCAAAACCAACATCACCACAAACCAACCTATCCATTGGACGGCCAGATTGCATATCGCTAATGACTGCCTCAATTGCAGTGAGCTGATCTGGCGTTTCTTCAAACGGAAAGCCATCACTGAATGTCTCATAATCACGCAAACTTAAAGTAAAGGCGTGGCCTTTACGTGCCGCGCGTTGTGCATATAAATTAAGTAACTCAGCGGCTGTATCTCTAATCTGCTTGAGTGCTTTTTTCTTGGCTTTTTCCCATTGCCCACTCCCTAATCTATGTAATGGCGCACTTTCTGGCGGCCCGCCAGAGTATCTTGAAATTAGAAAGAGCTGCGATACAGGTACATACAACTTATCATCACCATAATAATCAAGTAATAAGAACTCAGTTTCACCTTCACCAAAATCTAAGTTTTTTAATCCTTTATAACGCCCAACACCATGTTGCTCATGTACCACGGGGTCATCCATCCGTAATTCAGATAAATCTTTGAGCATACCTTCGGTGTTGCGTACTTTGTCTTTTTGTCGCCTGCGTTGTTGACGTACCGTTGACGCATAGAGCTCAGCTTCGGTAATGAAGGCAATATCTCCTGCAAAACCAGTATGCAGTCCGGAAACGCCCAACATAACTTGCTCATCGCTTCCAACAAAATCAGCCCATGTTTCACACAAGGACATCGGCATGTTTTGCTCTGTGAATAATTGTGACATCGTTTCACGACGACCTAAGCTTTCAGCAGCAATTAAGATGCGCTGCTTCTTAGATTTTTTGATAAAAGCTTGAAGCTTGTGTAACGGTTGCTCAGCACGCCGATCAATCTCTAAAGCAGGTAGTGATTTTTTAGCTTCTAATTTTAAATTAATGACCGGGTAATCATGCGTGCTAACAAAGAAGTCTTCTGTTTTTGTGAGTAATAACTCCGGATTGAGAATCGGCCTCTCAGGATCATTCGCAAGTAATTTAAAACGTGAGTTTGCCTCGTACCAAAAGGTTTGTGCAGCTTTGTCTAATTGACCATGAAAACATAACACTGCCTGCTTAGGAATATAGTCAAATATAGTGGCTGTCTGCTCAAAGAACAAAGGCAAATACCACTCAATGCCACCAGAAGCGGTACCTTTACTCACATCTTTATAGATTTTCGCACGTTGTGGATCACCCACAAACTGCTCTCTAAACTGGCTTCTAAAATGTGCAATACCTGTTTTATCTAATGGAAACTCGCGTGCAGGTAACAATCGAATCTCAGGCACTGGATACAAACTACGTTGCGTATCAATATCAAAGGTACGTATGGTTTCAATTTCGTCGTCAAACAAATCAATTCGATAAGGCAAGGAACTACCCATAGGAAACAAATCAACCAAACCGCCACGAACGCTAAACTCACCAGGACTAATTACCTGCGTAACGTGATGGTATCCAGCGTTTGCACATTGATTTCTCAATGCCTCTAAATCAAGCTTTTGCCCCTTATTGATGATAAAGGTATGCGCTGCTAAATAGGAAGTGGGTGGCAAGCGTAACAATGCTGTGCCGATTGGAATAATCACCACATCACATTGGTTTTGACTAATTTGATATAAGGTCGCCAAACGTAAAGAAATAAGATCAGGATGTGGGGAAAACACATCATAAGGCAATGTTTCCCAATCAGGCAGTAAATAGACATTTAACTCAGGTGAAAAATAACTGATCTCCTCTACCAAACGTTGTGCTTCAAATGCATTTGAGGTGAAGATAGCTAATGGTATTTTTGTTGTTTTTAAGCTACATGTAAGCTTTGCAAGAGATAAACTTTCTAAGCCATTGGCAGCATAAGAAAAATGACTGGTTCGACCTTTTGAAGGTGGGGTTAACTGCATAAATGAGATGTGAAATGACTTGGTTTAAGCTGAAATTGTGCCTATTATACCTCTAAGGTCTTCTTCTTTTGGTGTCTTATGAAAGTAAATTTAATTTACTGACTGCTTAAATCGATATCATTCTTTGGCACTTAATTTATGACGACTAACTTCATAGTATAAAAATAGTCTTAACATAATATAAAATTTAAGGAGCATATCGCGATGAATGACAAGCAATGTGTCGCTATTCATGCGGCAAACTATGTGCAGGATGACATGCTTGTAGGCTTAGGAACAGGCTCAACAGCTAATTATTTCATCGAAGAACTTGCACGTCGTCAGCTAGAAGAAAAGTTAAAAGTCACTACCATTGCTAGCTCTAATATTAGTATGATTAAAGCGCAATGCTTAGGTGTCAATGTAATTTCAATTCAGCAGGTTGATTATGTTGATTTATACGTAGACGGTGCTGACGAAATAACACCAGACCTAACCTTATTAAAAGGTCGTGGTTATGATTTAGTAATGGAAAAATTGCTTGCAAAAGCCGCAAAAGCCTTTTATGTGGTGGCTGACCAGTCAAAATTAGTCGACAAGATAGGTTCTAATTTTTCGATTCCAGTTGAAGTCATGCCCTTTGCATGGCAAGCGGTTAAACTAAGCATTGAAAAAATTGGCGGCCGAGGTCACTTACGCCAGAACGCTAGTAAAGATGGCTTGTCTATCACCTCTCACGGTAGTTTGGTGCTAGATATGGCCTTTGATAAAGCAACAAATGAAGAAGACCTAAATCATTTACTCAACAATATTCCTGGTGTTGTGGAACATGGTATTTTTCACGGATTAACGCGCGCTGTTTTTATTGCTAAAGACGGCCAAGTTGAGGAGAAATGGGCCTAAGTTTGCTCATTACTACAACTTCACAATGCATTCAGACAATGACGCTTTAGTTAAAATAATAGGAAATCTATTTTTTTGCTAAAAAATATCATAATTTATGGATGTCTGCTGTTTACATTGTCAGCTTGTGAAAATGAATCTAGCCAAGAGCCAAAAAGCGCAAAAAAATCTTTCCCAAAAGTAGATAACAGCACCATTACATTTGTCACTCTCAATAGTCCCGACACCTACTTCATCAATAGTGATAATGAATACACAGGATTAGAGCATGATTTAGCTATAGCATTCGAAAAATATTTAGATGATGAAAGAGATATTCGAATAATTATTGCTGATAGTGTAGAAGATGTTATTGCCATCGTAATGAATAATCAAGCACATATTGCTGCTGCTGACTTAACTGTAACGAAAGAACGCAAGTCAATCATCAACTTTGCTAAACCTTATAAAGATGTACAACAACAAGTGGTATACAACAGAAAACGCATATCGAAACCAGCGAAAAAAATTAGTGAGATTACTGATAAGGAGATTGTTGTACCAGCTGCGACTAGTTTTGCAGAACGGTTAAAAAAGTACCAAAAAGAATTTCCTAATATTAGATGGCAAGCTCTTGATTCTGTTCACTCCGAGGAGTTAATTGAAGCCTTAGTTAATCGTGAGATTGACTATACGGTGGCGGATAATCATTTAGTTGCTAGTATGAAAAACTATTACCCTGATTTAAATATTGCCTTCCCATTTGGAAAACCGGAAAAAATTGCTTGGGCATTACCTAAATCTGCTTCACCTATATTATTGAAGAAGGTAAATGCTTTTTTTAAAAAAATAAAAAAAGATGGCACATTAAACAACCTGATTGACCGGTACTATGGTCATAGTAAGCGGCTAAACAGATTAGATGTTTCTACATTCATATCGCGAAAACATGCAGTCTTACCTAAATACAAGCGATTATTTCAGCAAGCTCAAGAAATCACGGATTTAGATTGGCGTTTACTGGCAGCGGTTGGCTATCGCGAGTCTCATTGGGATACTTACGCAACATCGCCTACAGGCGTACGTGGACTAATGATGCTAACTAACGCCACTGCTCATCGAATGGGCGTTAATGATCGCTTGGACCCTCAACAAAGCATTCCAGCTGGCGCAAAGTACATTAATCTCATGATAGACAGTTTGCCTGAGCGCATCGCTGAACCTGATAGGACTTACATGGCCCTTGCCGCTTATAACATTGGGTTAGGGCATGTAGAAGATGCTAGGGTCCTTGCAGAACGTTTAGGCTTAAACCCAGACAGATGGGCCGATGTAAAGAAAACATTGCCTATGTTAACAAAACCTAAATATTATCAAACGCTTAAGTACGGCTATGCTCGAGGTGGGGCACCCGTTATTTATGTTGAAGAAATTCGAAGTTTTTACAAAATTCTGGCTAAATACTTAGACCCTTATTATCCTGATACTGATAATCCATACAATATTGCCAGTGTTAACGAGCAGATTAATTAATAATTACTAAAAAAACTAGCAATACTACCAAGACTTAACACTTGCTAATAGATTCTAAACCACCCATATACGGGCGTAATACCTCTGGCACTATGACAGAGCCATCAGCTTGTTGGTTGTTTTCTAGCACCGCCACCAACGTACGCCCCACTGCCAAACCGGAACCATTTAAAGTATGCACGAATTCAGTTTTTCCTTGTTCATTTTTAAAACGAGCTCTTAAACGACGAGCTTGAAAAGCTTCACAATTAGATATGCTAGAAATCTCTCGATAAGTATTCTGTGCAGGAAGCCAAACCTCTAAATCGTATGTTTTGGCTGCACCAAAACCCATATCACCAGCGCATAACAAAACCACGCGATAAGGTAAGTCTAATGCCTTAAGTATATTTTCTGCGTGCCCTAGCATTTCCTCTAAAACATCATAGCTATTTTCAGGGTGCACAATTTGAACCATTTCCACTTTATCAAACTGATGTTGTCGAATCATGCCCTTAGTATCTCTACCATAAGAGCCAGCCTCAGATCGGAAGCAAGGCGTATGCGCTGTAAGCTTAATAGGTAAAGAATCTGAAGTGATGATTTCATCGCGTACTGTATTCGTCAGCGTCACTTCAGACGTTGGGATCAAATAAAGTTTACTCTCATTATGAGGCACTGAAAATAAATCTTCTTCAAACTTAGGAAGTTGCCCTGTACCCAACAGACTTTCAGCATTCACCATATAAGGTGTGTAGCATTCTGTATAGCCATGTTCCTCACTTTGAGTGTCCAGCATAAACTGCGCTAATGCGCGATGCAATCTAGCTATTGGACCACGCATTAACGTAAAGCGTGCGCCTGAGAGTTTCGCGCCAGTATCAAAATCCAAACCAAGTGGCTCGCCAACACCTGTATGATCTTTAACTTCAAAATCAAAGCTACGTGGTGCGCCAACCTTGCTCACTTCTACATTGTCATCTTCAGATCGCCCAGTCGGCACACTTTCGTGCGGCAAGTTAGGTAGATTCAATAATATACTTTGCAAATCGGTCTGTATTTCAACTAATCGTAGTTCTTCAGCTTTAAGCTGCTCACCTAACCCTGCAACCTCTGTCAAAATAGCAGACGCATCTTCGCCTTTCGATTTGGCCATACCAATTTGTTTAGATATATTATTACGCTTCGCTTGCAATTCTTGCGTATAAACTTGCACGGTTTTACGTTCTGTTTCTAATGCTAAAAACTTGCTGGTATCGAAATCGAAACCACGTTTTTTAAGTCGCTGCACAACGGCAGCCAAGTGGTTTCTTAAGGTTTGACTATCTAACATACTATTTTGTTACTTTCTCTTTTTTAGCTTTTTGATCGAGGGTTTTATAGTGGTTTAGTTTTTCGCTAATTTTACCTTCTAAACCACGCGATGTGGGTTGATAAAAAGCTATTGATTCTAAATCATCTGGAAAATATTGCTCCCCTGCAGCATAAGCGCCTGGTTCACTGTGTGCGTAGCGATATTCTTTGCCATAATCTAAGTTTTTCATTAATTTAGTTGGCGCGTTTCTCAAATGTAATGGTACAGGATACGATTTGTCTTGCGCGACAAATGCTTTGGCTTGATTGTATGCCGTATAAGCCGCATTACTTTTTGCCGCAACAGCACAATAAATCACTGCATTTGACAGGGCTAGCTCCCCTTCGGGCGATCCTAATCGTTCAAATATTTGGCAGGCTTCAAGCGCCATGGTTTGCGCTCTAGGGTCGGCAAGACCAATATCCTCCACAGCCATGCGCACAATTCGGCGTCCTAAATACAGTGGATCAGCACCACCATCAATCATGCGCAAAAACCAATACAATGCTGCATCGGGGTTAGACCCACGCACTGATTTATGCAGCGCTGAAATTTGATCATAAAAGGCTTCTCCTCCTTTATCAAAACGACGCATTTTACTTGCCATCGTAGCTTGAAGAAACACTTCATCAATATCGCTAACGTTAGCACCAGTAGCTGCATTAAATAGGCCTTCTATAAAATTAAGTAAGCGCCTTGCATCGCCATCAGCGTAAGCTAAAATTTGCTCTTTCACTTCATTGGAAAATGTAATTTTTCCGGCAACTAACAGTCGTGCTCGCTCAAGCAATTGCCCTAACTCATCGTCAGAAAGTGCATTTAAAACAAATACTTGTGATCGACTGAGTAGTGCGCTATTAACTTCAAATGATGGGTTTTCAGTAGTTGCGCCAATAAATGTAATCAAACCACTTTCTACAAATGGCAAAAATGCATCTTGTTGACCTTTGTTGAAGCGATGCACTTCATCAACAAACAAAATAGTTTTACGGCCGGATTGCTGCAAAGTGTGTTCTGCAAGTTCTACTGCATCACGAATGTCTTTAATGCCAGACAACACAGCAGAAACAGCAATAAACTCCGCATCGGCCGTATTTGCAATAAGTCGAGCTAAAGTGGTTTTTCCAACACCAGGCGGGCCCCATAAAATCATTGAAGGCAATTTTCCAGATTCAAATGCTAGGCGCAATGGCTTACTCTTACCTAGAAGATGTGCCTGCCCAACAACCTCATTTAAGGTTTTAGGACGTAATTGCTCGGCTAGTGGTGCCAGTGGCACTGTGGCTTGAAATAAGCTGCTCACTTATTTATAACCTAAAAATTAAAAAGGATATTGTAACAGTTAGCAACAAAAATGTTGCGTAGGGGTAGGTCATGCTTAGCACTTCTTTTCTAGCTTTTTTTTGTTTTATTCGCCAACAACATCAATACCTTCAGGGACTGTGAATAAAAAAGTAGATTTTTCTAATTGCGGATTACGCTCAACGTTTTCAAAAGCAATATAAGTAATGTGATTAAAACTGTCATACATTTCCATATGCCGCAGTTGTTTTCCAGTGAAACCAAGGATGATTCGGTCAAAACCACTTTCTTTATCCTTCGGCACAACAAGCACCCAGTCAACACCTTCAACGCTATTTTTTCTTGTCGCGTTTTTTAGTATAAAGTTCTCTTCGACATTGCCTCCACCAGCTAACAATGCTGCAGGACTTGAACCAATCGTTTTACCTAATGTGCGAATAGTGACTTGCTCTAGCTCAGTATCATACAAAAATACTTCGTTGCCATCACTTACAATTTGTTGCTCATAGGGTTTTTTGTAATCCCAACGGAACATATTTGGTCGTTTTAACTGCATACCACCCTCAACCTCTTGCACTTTTCTACCTTGGTTATCTTTTACCACTTGCTTAAAGTCTGCGCGCATACTTTTCGTGTCGTTAAAGAAATCTTTAATGCTAGAAACACCATCAGCCAAAGCTACATTGCTTATCAACAAGCCCAATAATAAAGCAGAAAATTTATTCATCATTTGATTCGCCTGTTTTCACTAAGACTTCTCTACTACCATTATTCTGCATTGCAGAAACTAATCCAGCCCGCTCCATATCCTCGACTAATCTTGCTGCTCGGTTATATCCTATCCGTAATTGCCTCTGCACTGAAGATATGGAAGCACGCCTTGTCTTTAGGACTATGGCTACAGCCTCATCATATAGTTCATCTTTTTCACCACCACCTTCGCTGAAAGTACTAGTATCGGAACCCTCTTCAGTATTGCTTTCTAAAATACCTTCAATATAATTAGGCTCGCCCATTGATTTTAAATGGTTTACGACCTCGTGTACCTCTTGATCACTAACAAATGCGCCATGAATACGTTGTGGATGTCCTGAGCCTGGAGGTAGATACAACATATCGCCTTGACCAAGTAACGCTTCAGCTCCCATTTGGTCTAATATGGTACGAGAATCAATTTTGCTAGATACTTGAAAAGCCACGCGTGTAGGAATATTAGCTTTAATTAAGCCAGTAATAACATCGACTGAAGGACGCTGTGTTGCCAACACTAAGTGAATGCCAGAAGCGCGTGCTTTTTGTGCAAGGCGCGCAATTAGCTCTTCCACTTTTTTACCTACAACCATCATCAAATCTGCCAATTCGTCAATGACAACCACAATGGCTGGAAACTCTTCCAAAGGCTCTGGTTCGTCTGGCGTTAAGCTAAATGGATTCGGAATACTTTCGCCAGTTTTATGTGCCTCTTTAATTTTGTTGTTGTATCCTGTTAAGTTACGCACACCTAACATAGACATTAACTTGTAGCGTCTTTCCATTTCTGCCACGCTCCAATTCAATGCATTGGCTGCATGCCGCATATCAGTCACAACAGGCGCTAATAAATGTGGAATACCCTCATAGACAGAAAGCTCTAACATTTTGGGATCAATTAAAATCATACGCACTTTGCTAGCATCCGCTTTATATAACAAGCTTAAAATCAACGCATTAATTGCCACTGATTTACCAGAGCCCGTTGTACCCGCCACGAGCACATGTGGCATCTTAGCTAAATCGGCAACCACGGGATGACCACCAATATCTTTACCCATAGCAATCGCTAAAGGTGAGTTCATATCGGCATAGGCTTGACTACCCATAATTTCTGACAAGCAAACAATTTGACGTTTGGTATTAGGGATTTCTAATCCCATATAACTTTTTCCAGGAATCGTTTCTACAACACGCACACTCACGACGGAAAGCGCCCGGGCTAAATCTCGCGATAAATTAGAAATTTGACTGCCTTTAACACCTGCCGCTGGGTCCAGCTCAAAACGAGTAATCACTGGGCCTGGCAATGCGGTCAGCACTTTTACGTCAATGCCAAAATCTTTAAGTTTGCGTTCAATTAAACGTGAAGTATATTCCAAGGTTTCGTTTGATGGCAGCTCGATATTTTCTTGTGGCTTATCCAGCAAATGCAATGGTGGCAATGGCGAGTCTGGGTCAGAAGCAAATAACGACACTTGTTTTTCTTTCAATACGCGTTCGCTTTTCACTACCTCAGTCGAGCCAGGCTTGATTTGTAATGGTTCGCGGTCTTCAGAAATTTTCCGCTCTTTTTCAACGAAATCAGAACGTTTTTGTTCAATAACTTTACCTGCTTTTTTGTCTTGCCAATCTTGATACTTGTCGATGCACCATTCATACATATAAATTAAGATAGCGCCAAATTTTTCTACCATCATCACCCAAGACCAGCCAGTAAATAAACTGATTCCCACAGCAAATAATGCTAACAACACCATAGTAGAGCCAGTAAAGCCAAACATTGCCCGTAGTATATAGTCCACTACATTACCCAACATACCACCAGCCTCTAAAGGAAGTGTCACAGGAAGGTTAATAAGGTGGCCCGATTCTAAGGCACCAGAAGATGCTAATAATAATAAAAAGCCAAATATATTTAGTATGAAAAACGGACGCTCACTTAGCGTTAATTCAAGCCGATGATACATAAGCCATATACTAAAAAAAGCAAAAATGACAAACCACCAAGCTGAAAAACCAAACAAATACAATAGCATATCGGAAATCCATGCACCAACAGCACCGCCGGAATTCACAATCTCAGCATTGCCACCATTGCTAGCCAAGTGTGACCATGATGGATCTTGCGGGCTGAAAGTATAAAGGATAACTGCTAGAAATAAACCAAGCAGCAACAACACAATCCACCATGCCTCTTTGACTAGAAGTTTGTGTTCTAAGCTTTTTGCGCTAATTGGCTTTTCTGCTTTTTTATTCGATACAGAAGATTTATTTTTTAAAAACAATATGTTAAACAACCTTTAATTTTAATTTTCTAAAACACTCTGGAATTCTTTTATTATAGCAAAGACAGACTTATGAGAGGATAACAATTATCTTAAATTATCGCTTCTGAAAAGAGGTGGTTCATGGCCACTAGCGTTAAAACTAAAGACAGATAGTGTACAGTTGCAGGCTTATTCAAATTACTCGCTGATAGTGATATGCTCTATCTCAAAATACAACCAGAAACATGGAATATAACAGGCTCTATGTTGAACACATAATATGTCGCCAGCATCAGAAAAAGCAAATGATGAAGTTTCTGCTGATTTAATTACCCAGCGTTTACAAGTACATGAAAAAATAGCATGGATATTACGTAGCTTATTAGAAAAATAGAAGTCAATAATTCCTGATAAATAAATGATAACTATTATATAATTTCATCTTTACTTTGCCTTGGTATACATTGACTTAGTGATTTTGCTATTGGTTCTCAGCTACTTAATTATCAAGATCACATTCAATTTATTCGCGTTTTATATTTTCACCAGTCGTTATTTTAAAAGCTATTATTTAGAAAGCCATTATGTCAAAAAAACACGCTAGCTTAATGATTTTAGGTTCGGGTCCAGCAGGTTATTCTGCCGCCGTTTATGCAGCCCGAGCTAATTTAAACCCTGTATTAATTACAGGCATTGCACAAGGTGGTCAATTGATGACGACAACTGATGTTGATAATTGGCCTGCCGATGCTGACGGTGTTCAGGGACCAGAGTTAATGGCGCGGTTTGAAAAGCATGCAGCACGATTTAATACTGAAATAATATTCGACCATATTCACACTACACATCTAAACGAAAAACCTATTCGTTTAGAAGGCGACAGTGGCGAATACACTTGTGAGTCACTCATTATTGCAACAGGTGCCTCAGCTAAATATCTAGGCATTCCTAGTGAAGAAAAATTTGCTGGAAAGGGTGTTTCAGCATGTGCGACTTGTGATGGATTCTTTTATAAGAATCAAGAGGTTGCAGTTATTGGTGGCGGTAACACAGCAGTTGAAGAAGCACTCTACCTTGCCAATATTGCTAGTAAAGTAACCTTGGTACATCGTCGCGATACTTTTAAAGCAGAAGCAATATTAGTAGATAAATTGATGTCGCGAGTGAAAGATGGAAAAATTGAATTACAAACCTTTCAAACACTAAATGAAGTGCTGGGTGATGACATGGGCGTCACTGGTATGCGACTTAAAAATGCGCAAGATAATAGCACTAAAGAAATCGAACTAAAAGGTGTGTTTATCGCTATTGGTCACAAACCAAATACTGATATTTTTGAAGGTCAATTAGAAATGGAAGGTGGCTACATTATTACCGAAGCTGGGCGCAAAGGTAACTTCACCGCAACTAGTGTACCGGGTGTATTTGCTGCAGGTGATGTACAAGACCATATCTATCGTCAAGCGGTCACCAGTGCCGGTACTGGTTGCATGGCTGCCTTAGACGCTGAACGTTACTTGACTAACAAATAGAATACGAATAAATATCTATGTAATTAGACATTATTTGTTTGGCTTAAAAAAAGCGCTCCAACGAGCGTTTTTTTATTTTCGAATCTCGATTTTTATTTTTACACTTCTATATTAAATTTTAATCAACCGGTTGCTATGCGATAATCACGCCCTTGCACTGAATTTGCCATTAGGAAATATATGTTTAACTACTCACCACAAGAAATAAAAACCAATTTATTAAGCGGATTAACCGTGGCCTTAGCTATGGTGCCAGAAGCTATTGCATTTGCACTTATCGCTCATGTGTCGCCACTCACAGGTTTATATGCTGCTTTTATAATTTGTTTAATCACCTCTATTTTCGGTGGTCGTCCTGGCATGATTTCTGGCGCAACAGGCGCACTAGCAGTTGTAATGGTCGCGTTGGTTGTACAACACGGGGCTGAATACTTATTCGCTGCTATTGTGCTCATGGGTATTTTCCAAATGTTATTTGCTGTATCAAAACTAGGAAAGTTTATTCGTATGGTGCCACATCCAGTGATGTTAGGTTTTGTGAATGGACTGGCGATGGTAATTTTTATTGCACAATTCAATCACTTTAAAACCACAGGTGCTGATGGTGCTTCTGAATGGATATCTGGCATGCCGCTTTATACTATGGCCGGTCTTATTACCTTAACCGTCGCTATTATTTACTTGCTACCCAAAATAACTAAAGCAATACCTTCTACATTGGCTGCTATTCTTATCGTATCTATTGGTGTCATTGCTTTAGACATTGACACCAAAACAGTTGGCGACTTAGGCTCTATTGCAGGTGGTTTACCAAGCTTCCATATTCCACAAGTACCATTTAACTTTGAAACATTAAGAATCGTACTGCCCTATTCACTTATTTTTGCTGCGGTAGGTTTAATTGAAACCTTACTTACACTTAATTTAATTGATGACATGACAGATACACGCGGCATGCCTAATCGTGAATCGTTAGCACAAGGTGCTGCTAACTTTATCACTGCCTTATTTGGCGGCATGGGTGGCTGCGCTATGATAGGTCAAAGCATGATTAACATTAATAATGGTGCGCTAAAACGCTTATCGGGTATTGCTACCGCTGCATTTTTACTTTCATTTATTTTGTTTACCTCCAAATGGATTGAGGCAATTCCTCTTGCGGCTTTGATTGGCGTGATGTTTGTTGTTGCTGAAAAAACTTTTGAATGGGGTAGCTTCAGACTATTCGGCAAAGTACCTAAGCCAGACATTATTGTTGGCTTGTTAGTCGCTATTATCACTGTGTTTGCTGATCTAGCTATTGCAGTGGTAGTTGGTGTGATTTTCTCAGCACTCATCTTTGCTTGGGAGCATGCCAAAGATATTCGTGCTGAAACACAAATTAATGAAGATGGCTGGAAAGTCTACATGTTAGATGGCTCATTGTTTTTTGCTTCCATCTCTGCTTTCCAGCAAATATTTACACCAAAAGAAGATCCTAAAGATGTGATTATTGATTTTGCTAATGCCAAAGTAGTCGATCACTCTGCGCTTGAAGCGATTGATTCACTCGCTGCTAAATACTTAACAGCAGGTAAAACATTACATTTACGTCATTTAAGTGCTGACTGCTTAGAATTGCTAGACAAAGCCAAAGCAATGATAGAAGTGAATGTGGTTGAAGACCCTAAATATCACATTGCTGATAACAAATTAGGTTAATTTTGATATGCTAACAACATTGTGGCTAATAACGATGACATTAACGATGATCTAAATCTGTTTAAAGAAGCAGTGAAAGATGCGCGGCCGATTAAAGTTGATCGCGTTTCAAAAGTCGTCAACAAGCCTAAGCCAATACCAAAGCAGTTCATGCGTGATGAACAACAAGCTCTCGCCGACTCACTTAGCGATCATTACATTCCTGCTCACGAACGTGAGAGTGGCGAAGAACTGCTCTATCTCCGTGATGGGCAATCTCCTATGCTGCTCAGTAAACTTAGGCGCGGGCATTGGGTTACACAAGCACATATTGATTTGCATGGCTTAATCTCTGACGAGGCACGTGCTTACGTTTCTTCATTTATATCAGATTGTAAAAAGCGCGGTATTCGCTGCGTACGTATCGTACATGGCAAGGGCTTAGGTTCACGTAATAAAGAGCCTGTGCTTAGAAACAAAGTGCGTGGCTGGCTGATGCAAAAAGACGAAGTCATTGCCTATGCACAAGCTAAACCACAAGATGGCGGCAGCGGCGCAGTAATTGTATTACTAAAAGCCTAGCCTGATGCTTTGACTTGACTTTTCACTCATATTTTGAATAGATTAATGTGAATACCAACAACACGTAACTATCAAATAAGTGCTATAACTGCCGAGTGTCGTTAGATTGAAAATGACAAACCAATGGCTAAGCAAACTTAATTTTCTTACAAACCCATCCCACTCAAACTAGCATGGCCATCAGGCCTTCTGCCAAACGGCCAGAAAAATTTTCGTTCACTTTCCTTAATCGGCAAATCGTTAATACTGGTTTAGCGTAATTCCATTAAGTCATTTGCATTAAACTGCCACTTTTCATTGCCATATGAGCGAAACCACTGGGTTTTACCATTATTAAGTTCGGCAACATCACGCCATTCATAAGCATAGCGAACAGCAATGCGATTACCTTCAAATGCCCATAGCTCTTTAATCAATCTGTAATCGAGTTCTTTTTCCACTTATTGGTTAAAAACTCAACAATTTCTTCCCGCCCTTTGGAAAACTCTGCTAGATTTCGCCATTGGCTATCTTGTGTATACACCAGCGCTACACGTTCGGGGTTGCAGCTATTCCAGCCATCTTCTGCCATGCGCACTTTTTGTATGGCTGTTTCACGGGTAAAAGGTGGCACTAGTGGACGGGTTTCTTTTTCTGCCATCTTGTCTGATCCTTATTTGTGAAGTTTTCTTTATGGTTACATATTTACAGCTTTAAAATTTAAGCTCTTTTAATCAACCTTGACCTAAAAAGCCGCCACTTTGATGCGTCCAAAGCTTAGCGTATAAACCATGATTTTTGAGCAACACTTCGTGTTTTCCTTGCTCTACTATACCGCCATCATCTAGCACAATCAATCGATCCATCGCGGCAATGGTTGATAGTCGATGGGCAATTGCGACGACTGTTTTACCTTTCATTAATTGGTTTAAATGCTCTTGTATAGCTAATTCAACTTCAGAATCTAAAGCACTAGTCGCTTCATCTAATACTAAAATAGGTGCATCTTTGAGCATTACTCGGGCAATAGCAATACGTTGACGTTGGCCGCCAGATAGCTTAACGCCTCGCTCGCCAACATGGGCATCGTAACCAATACGCCCTTTCACATCGCGTAAGGTTAAAATAAAAGCATGTGCTTCAGCACTTTTGGCAGCTTGTATCATCTCGGCTTCAGTGGCATTCGGTCTGCCATATAATAAATTGTCGCGTACTGATCGATGCAGCAATGATGTATCTTGTGTCACCATGCCAATATTAGCGCGCAGGGTATTTTGGGTGACTTGTGTAATATCCTGTTGGTCAATGTGTATTTCGCCAGTTTGCACATCATAAAACCGTAATAGTAAATTTACGATGGTGGATTTTCCTGCGCCAGAACGCCCTACTAAGCCTACTTTTTCACCCGGTTTTATATCTAAATCAAATTTACTTAACACTGGGTTTTGATTTGGATAAGCAAAATCAATGTGTTTAAAGTGAACGTGGCCTTTAGTCACTTTAAGAGGCTTAGCATTTGGCGCATCGACAATACTGTGTAATTGTGAGAGTGTATTAATACCATCTTGTACAGTACCGACTTGCTCGTAAAGTGAAGTCATCTCCCACATTACCCAATGAGAAATGCCATTTAAACGCAAAGACATTGCAGTTACTGCAGCGACGGCACCTACACCAACTTCATCTACACTCCACAACCATAATGACACGCCGACGCTACCAATAATTAATAGCATATTTAAAAAGTGGTTAATTGTCTCGACGTTAGTCACCATGCGCATTTGTTTGTTGACTGTATCTAAAAACTCTTGCATAGCTGTTCTAGCATAGATGGCTTCGCGGCCAGCATGTGAAAACAATTTTACAGTGCTAATGTTAGTGTAAGCATCAGTAATACGGCCCGTCATCATGGAGCGCGCATCAGCTTGATTTTTTGACACCCTGGCCAAACGTGGAATAAAAAATCTTAAAGAACCCGCGTATAAACATAACCAAACTAAAAATGGAAACATAATCTTTAAGTTAAAGCTGCCGACCACAGCGACAATCGTTATAAAGTAGATAGACACATATACCATAATATCGGCCACAATAAACCATACATCACGGACTGCTATTGCCGTTTGCATCACTTTTGCAGAGACCCGGCCGGCAAACTCATCTTGATAAAAACTCATACTTTGATCGAGCATTAAGCGATGGAAATTCCAACGTAAACGCATTGGAAAATTACCGGCTAAGGTTTGGTGTTTAATTAAAGTTTGCAAGCCAATTAATAATGTACTACTTAGTAAAACAATCACCAAAATAAGGATGGTAGACTGGTGGTCTTGCCACAAAGATGTTTTTGAAATAGCGCTGAGCTCATCAACCACTCTGCCCATCATGGCAAATAACAGTGCTTCAAAAGCGCCGATAATTGCGGTAAGCAAGGTCATCCCCAATAGATAAACGCGTAGCCCGCTTGAACATTGCCAGATAAAAGGCCAGAACCTTTTTGGCGGCGTACTAAGTTCATTTGTCGGAAATGAATGTAAGCGCTTTTCAAACCAATTAAACATTATGCTTGAATCAAACAAACAGCCTCTGCTGCAATACCTTCTTCACGACCAGTAAAACCCATCTTTTCAGTGGTTGTCGCTTTAACATTAATTTGAGAAGCATCCACTTTACAATCTTCAGCAATATTGGTACACATTGCTTCTACATGGGGGCCTAAGCGCGGTGATTCGCAAATAACTGTAGCATCTACATTGGTAATTGCGTAACCATTATCTTGAAGAATTTTAACCACATGGCGCAACAATGCTCTGGAATCAATACCTTTAAACCGCGCCTCAGATGGTGGAAAATGTTTGCCGATATCACCTAGAGCCGCCGCACCAAGTAACGCGTCGCAAATAGCATGTAATAAAACATCTGCATCAGAATGGCCATCTAGACCTTTGTGATAAGGAATATCTACACCGCCAATAATACATGGCCTGCCAACCACCAGTCGATGCACGTCAAACCCATGTCCTATTCGCATACTTTATTATTCCTTTTGCTTTTCAAAAACTAATTCTAATAAGGCTAAATCTTGCGGAAAGGTGACTTTTAAATTCGGCAATTCACCTTGAACCAATATTGGCTTCAAACCTTGCGCTTCTATGGCTTCGGCTTCATCCGTAGGCAACCCATCAAAGTCTGCTAGTGCTTGTTTTAATTGATTATAGCGAAACATTTGTGGTGTTTGTGCTTGCCAAAGATTCTGTCGTGACACTGTATGTTCAATATGGTTATTTACATCTGATTTTTTTAAAGTATCTGCCACTGGCATAGCCAATAAGCCACCAACTTCATCATTCTGTAATTGATCAAGTAACTGGGTTAATAATGCAGCACTTAGGCCGGGCCGAGCAGCATCGTGCACGAGCACCCAATCTTGCTCGTTAGCTTCTAGCGCTTGTAGGGTATTAGATACAGTTTCAGAACGAGCACCACCACCGGTGTGATGAATATGTAACCGAGCATCAGCATTAATGTTAAAACTGCGCCATAAGTCATCATCTTTGTTAAGCGCTATATGAACACCAGCGATTCGCGGGTTATTTATAAAGACTCGAATCACATGGAAAATAAGCGGTTCACCAGCAAGTGTTAAGTACTGCTTGGGAATTGCATTGGCCATACGTGTGCCTACGCCAGCGGCGGGGATGATGACATGAAAAAGTGGCATATAGATAGTCTAACACGCAGTCAAAAACTCTTTTAACGTTTTGAACGTACTCGAATTTATATCTGAGTTGTATTTTTACATTTTCCACCCCATTTGGCATTATTTTAAATACGAATAATGATTAGGGTACTCTTTATTTTAAGAGACAAAAATCACCTCTTAATTTTTTGAAATGTTTAGTCTTCGTAAGTTGATGTAATTTTGTGAACCGATAAATCAGCACCGTCGAACTCTTCTTCTTCAGAAAGTCTAATGCCGCTAATCATTTTTATACCACCATAGACGAGTAGCCCACCGATAAGCGCAATGGATATTGCAAGCAAGGTGCCTATTAATTGAGATATAAAGGAAACACCACCAATACCACCGAACATTTTAGTTCCGAAGATACCAGCAGCGAGCCCACCCCAGGCTCCACACAAACCATGTAATGGCCAAACACCTAAGACATCATCAATTTTTAAGCGATTCTGTGTCACAGTAAAAGCCCATACAAATAATGCACCAGCAACTAAACCAGTTGCTAAAGCACCTAAGGGATGCATAACATCCGAACCAGCACAAACTGCAACTAAACCTGCTAACGGGCCATTATGGACAAAACCTGGGTCGTTTTTACCCATGAATAATGCAGCTAATGTGCCACCGACTAATGCCATCAGTGAATTAACCGCAACTAAACCTGAAATACCATCGATAGCTTGCGCAGACATAACATTAAAGCCAAACCAACCCACCGTTAGGATCCATGCACCTAAGGCAAGAAAAGGAATATTGGAAGGCGGGAATGCGTGCAGGTGTCCATCTTTATTGTAACGGCCTTTGCGCGCACCTAATATTAGCACGGCTGCTAGTGCGATCCACCCCCCCATCGTATGCACCACAACGGAACCCGCAAAGTCGTGAAATGCGAAACCAAAGTTTGCGGTTAGCCAATCTTGGAAGCCGTAGTGTCTATTCCAAGCGATACCTTCAAAAAATGGATAGATAAAGCCAACTAATAAGAATGTAGCCGCGAGCTGTGGATTAAACTTAGCGCGCTCAGCAATCCCCCCTGAGACAATCGCTGGGATAGCTGCTGCAAAAGTAAGCAAGAAGAAAAACTTCACTAGCTCATAGCCATTTTTCTCCGCTAACACGTCAGCACTACTGTAAAAATCAACGCCGTAAGCAATAGCATAACCAATGAAAAAATACGCAATAGTCGAAACTGAAAAATCAACCATAATCTTGACTAAAGCATTGACTTGGTTTTTGTGCCTAACCGTACCTAATTCTAAAAATGCGAACCCTGCATGCATTGCCAGCACCATAATCGCGCCTAACAGTACGAATAAGGTGCTATTTGCCGATACTAACTGCTCCATTTAAATCTCCCTAGTATTCATTCTTTTAATGTAGTCACTTTATAAATAAGTAAAAAATAAGATATTTAGCAATTGAACGCCTTAAAAGATTCTTTGTGCAATCTAAGAATTAAAATACTTAATTAAGTTATTTTTGTGACTTTTTGTAATTTTATTAATAACTAGAAGAGATACTAGCGCACTGCACCGAAATTGTGCAAGCTTTAGTGACTGCTTGCTAGCTATAGGTTTTTCTATCTAAAGCATGCTAACGGTGTTGTCATTCAGTACATGTTTTTGGGCTTCAGGGTTACCAGACCAAAAATGATAAAACTCACGCACTACAACTAAAAATAATCGGCGATTTTTCTTAATTTCAAATAAAGGCAGTGTCGCGTCCACTGTGATGCGATAAGTTTTATTATCACTTTCTGGCGCGTCTTTTAATCGCATTAATAGTATTTTTGCTAGCTTCACGCGTGTTTCAATAGTTTTTTGTTCCGCATTTTCATTTCGCAATGCTTTTTTATAAGCTTTGAGTGCCCAGCTATCTGTTGTGCCAAATTTTTCCTCTTCCACCGCATACCAAAGTGTAGAGAGTTCAGTTGCTATCGGCAGCCAATCAACCGGCAAAGCGTCTTGGGTGACATTACGGCTTAAGTTAGAAACTGCCTTCATATCATTTGTCCAAAATGGAAAATACTCACGTGCAATAATTAAGCTTTCAGGCCAGTCTTGTGTAAGCACCTGATCCATCAATGATTCTAAAGTTTGTCTATAGCTACCGCCACCGATATCTTTATCTCCGAGTAAAGGCGTTAATTTATTTAAAAAATTAATGCGAAGCACGAAAGTTTCAGGGCTAAAGCCTTTGCTTTTAAGCAATTTAATATACACTTCAATTGCTTGCTGTTCACGTGCTTGTATTTTCATTGATATTTTTTGAAACGAAGAGTTAAAAGTTATTAGATAGTGTATTGAAATAAATCGTATTTACCTCAATCTAGTATATTGTATTCACATTAAAAAAAGAACTAAATCGCTATGTTTGAGATACTGTTAATTATCATTGTTGTAATTATTTCCTGGTTTTGGCAAGATTCGATTGCAAAACGTGAAATCGCAATTTACGCTGGCCGAGATCTCGCTAGTCGTTGCAGCTTGCAGTTGCTCGATGAATCCGTTGCTTGTAATAAAATACGTTTCGGCCGCGACGGCCATGGTCGTATGCAAATTATCCGTCTTTATGATTTTGAAGTAAGTGCTGATGGGCATACTCGATTAAGTTGTCATTTACAATTATTGGGCAAACAATTGCAGTCTTGGGACATTCCACCTTACATCAAACCTGTTCACTAAGGGCATGGCCTATGTCGGTAGATTTGCTCCATCACCAACAGGGCCATTACATTTAGGTTCTTTAGTTGCCGCAGTTGCTAGTTATTGCGATGCAAAATCACGCCATGGCCAATGGCTGGTGCGCATGGAAGATTTAGATAAGCCAAGAGAGTTAGCTGGGGCAGCCAAAACCATACTCAACTCGTTAGAGGCCTATGGTTTTGAGTGGGATGGTGAAATTATGGCCCAAAGCCAGCGCGCATCAGCGTATCAAGCGGCATTTGAAACACTTCAACATAGTCACTTAGTTTACCCATGTACATGTTCACGTAGGGAAGTAGCTGATTCAAATGCAAAAAGAGGCATCGAAGGTACTATTTATCCTCGAACCTGTTTGCATCAGCCTATCAAACCCAATTCAGCCAGCACTTGGCGTATCAAAACAGGTGATAAAACCATTACCTTTGAAGACCTAATTCAAGGCTTTCAATCGCAACAATTATCCAATGACATTGGAGATTTTGTTTTAAAACGCGCTGATGGCTTTTTTACATATCAACTCGCTGTGGTGGTTGACGATGCGAGCCAAGGTGTGACACATATTGTTCGTGGTGCAGATTTATTAAGCTCGACTCAAAGACAAATTTATTTACAACAAAAACTTAAACTGCCAACACCGATTTATGCACACATACCTGTCGTGATAAATGCACAAGCTAAAAAACTCAGTAAGCAAACACACGCTGCTGCTATTTCAAACCAAGAAGTGATACCAACTTTACATCAAGCTTTTCAATTACTTAAGCTACAACCGCCAAAAGATTGTTTAAATGCCTCTATCGCCGATAATTGGCAGTGGGCTTTTAAGCAATGGCATTCTAAATACTCAAGCTAACGCTTATTTAACAGTCTTAACTCACCACTAGATTATTAAACTAACAATAGTTATTGATAATAGTTCTCATTTGTATTACAGTTACGTTAATGCTTGAACAAACTAAAATAAATAACAAAGAAAGTACCCTTTACGATGCCTAGGTTTTACATACCCAACACACTTAAAAAAGCTATGTCTAATGCTTTAAAGTTATCAGTAATATCGACGCTAACCATCACAGGCAATGCCTATGCTGAAGAAACAAATGAAACAAAAAATATCGACTTAGACACGATTGATGTGGTCTCTAAAAAAATAAGTGACACCAAACCGGTGAAGGGGTATAACGCTAAAAAATCAACTGCTTCAACAAAAACAGATACTCCTCTCATTAACATACCCCAAGCCATTACAGTTATTCCACAACAGGTTATTAAAGATCAATCCATTTTAAGCATCGCCGATACGATCCGTTATGTGCCAGGGGTCACTGCATCTCTAGGTGAAGGTAATCGCGATGCAATTGTTTTTAGAGGCAACAGGACAACCAGCGACCTATTTATTGACGGTTTGCGTGATGATGTTCAAATCTATCGTGATTTATACAACACTGATCGTATCGAGGTATTAAAAGGTCCTAATGGAATGATTTTTGGCCGTGGTGGTGCTGGTGGTGTACTTAACCGTGTATCGAAAAAAGCCGGTTGGGACCCTGTTAAAGATCTCAGTCTTACATATGGCGCTTGGAACCAAAAACGTATTGCAGGTGACTATGGTGTTGGCTTAACGCAAGATGTAGCCTTCCGATTAAATGCTGTCTATGAAGATGCTGATTCATATCGTGACGGTGTCAATTTAGAGAGATTTGGTTTAAGCCCAACGATAACAATTTCCCCAGATGAAAATACCAATATTTACTTATCAACGGAGTACTTTAAAGATAAACGCATTGGTGATCGAGGAGTTCCATCTGTTGCCAATGCGAGTGGTGATGACAGAAGACCATTCAACATTAGTGATAATGACCAGTTCTTTGGCAATGCGGCTTTAAGTCCAAACGAATCTGAAACCTTTGCTTTTAATGCCATTATTGAACATACCTTCGATAATAACGTTAAAGTAAGAAACAACACCCGTGTCGCTAAATATAATAAGTTTTATCAAAATATCTATGCTAGCTCTTCAGTCAATAATTTGGGTCAGTTAAACTTAAGTGGCTATCGTGATGAAACTGATCGTGAGAATTTCATTAATCAAACGGACGTTACGGTTCCATTTTCAACGGGCCAATTAAATCACACATTTTTAGTGGGTGCAGAATTCATGGAGCAAGGCAATCAAAATGCACGTATCACACCAGTTGGAGGAGTAAACCCAAGCCCAGTGGATGCTAGCAACCCAATTGGTACTGCTACATTCACAAATATTGCAAGAGACCAAGATACAGATATCAGTAGTCAAGGTATTTACATTCAAGATCAAATTGAATTCTCTTCGCAGTGGCAAGCAGTTGTTGGTTTAAGACGTGATATTTTTGACACTGATTATACGAATAATGTCAATGATGAAAATGTTGATATCACAGATGCTTTTTGGTCACCTAGAGCTGGTTTAATCTTTAAACCAAATAACAACACATCGCTTTATGCAAGTTACAGCCTTTCTTATGCGCCACGAGCAGGCGACCAGCTATTAGGTTTTAGAAATAATGAAGGCCAACCAGAACTATTTGAGCCTGAAAAGTTTATTAACAAAGAGGTTGGTGTTAAGTGGGACATCAATGCTAACTTATCTTTCACAGCAGCAGCGTATATTCTAGAGCGTGAAAATCTAATTGCGAGTGATCCAAACTTAGCTGGCGAATCAGTTTTGATCGACGGTCAGGAGACTAAAGGATTAGAACTGAGCTTAGTAGGCAATATTACTGACAAATGGTCTGTGATTGGCGCTTATACTCATCAAGATGGCGAAATTACTGAAAACCAGGGTAATAATCCAGCTAACATTAACATCGAGAAAGGCAGTGAATTAGGCGAAACGCCTGACCATACTTTCTCATTATGGAATAAGTATCAAATTAATAACGTATGGGCAGTAGCACTTGGGGTCATTAGCCGCTCAGAAATGTATGCTGCGATTCCTAAAGTTGGCGACAGCACGTTATTGCCGGGTTATACACGCTACGATGCAGCGATATTTGCAAAATTAAGTGAAAAAGCAACGTTACAGTTTAATATTGAAAACTTAACCAATAAAGACTATGCAGTTAGTTCTCATAACAATAACAATATATTACCGAGCGCTCCATTATCAGGCAGAGCAACACTGAACTATAGTTTCTAAAGGATAATTTCTAGAAAACCACTTTTAAAAAAAGAAGACGATGACAAGCCCGCTTAATTGCGGGTTTTTTTGGCATTTACTACGCTTTGAAATTGGTTTCACTTTACAATTTTAAAATAGATCAATGTAAAATAGCCAGATGCAAAACACTAATACTTTACACCCATTTATTTTCGACAATACTGCTGTGCGCGGTAATATTGTAAAATTAAACAGCAGCTTTATAGAGGCATTGCAACACCAGACGCTACCACCTGTTATTAAACAAGCGTTAGGTGAACTCATGGCGGCAAGCGCATTACTTATATCAACTATTAAGATAGATGGCACAATGGTATTGCAATTACAAAGCACCGGTCCTTTGAAGCTACTAGTTGTAGAATGCCAATCAGATTTGAGTATCAGAGCCACAGCAAAATGGGATGTCGATATTGAAGAGACAACTTTAGCGAAACAATCTATAAAAGAGTTAGCCGCAGACGGTCAATTCGTGATTACGATCGATCCCAAAAAAGGCGATCCATATCAGGGCATTGTTCCAATTAAAGGCGTAAAAATATCTGACATGCTTGAGCATTACATGCAACATTCTCAACAGATAGACACCACACTTTGCTTACATAGTGATGCATCTAGTGCTTCTGGTATGTTATTGCAAAAGCTGCCTGATGAGAAAGAAAAAACGTTTGAGGAGAACGATTTAGATGCTTGGAATCGTATTAATCAGTTAGCAAATACGATTAGTAATGATGAATTAAAAAACCTTCCAGCAGAAACATTACTTACTAGATTATTTCACGAAGAAGAAGTGCGCTTGTTTGAAGGCCGCAGCATTATCGCAGCGTGTAATTGCAGCAGAGAAAGAGTAGCTAATATGCTAAAAATACTAGGAATATCAGAGGTTAAAAGCGTTATTGAAGAACAAGGTAGCATACAAATTAATTGCGATTTCTGTAATAAGAATTATGTTTTCGATGAGCAAGAATCAGCAACCATATTTGAAGAAGTTTCGGAAAATACAACGCATTAATCACCTCAAATTAATAATGTACATATTGATCAATCACGATTAAATAGCTTTATGTTCTTATTTGTTTGGTTGGTGGTTTTTGCTTCATATTAGGTTTTTTGAGTTGCTCTTTTAAATTCTTGAGATCTAAATTCTTAAGTATCGCCGCTTTATCCCATTCTAAATTTTCGCAATCATTGCATGGGTTTTGCAGCACAAACTGTTCTGATAACAACACTCTGTTTGTTGTGTCTGGGTGCGAAGACAACCACTCTGGCACTTGCTGGCTTTCTGTAAGTACATTTAATTTTTTAAAAAAGCTCGCCATTCCATCCGCATTAATCTTACTCGCGATCAACAATTCTCTACCTTTTGCATCAGCTTCGGTTTCTACTTGGCGGCTAAAAAATTGTGTTGATACTTGGTGCGCAATTAAAATCATGGCTGCGTTCGCATCACCTAAAACCAGCATCACTACGGCGGCTACGCCAGCACTATTTAGCATATTTTTAAGCGCGTGTTTTTGTTCTACGTGTTGCACTTCATGCGCGAGTACCGCAGCAACCTCATTGGCATTATCTGCTTTTTGTAACAAACCCGCGTTTACAATAACAATTCCACCTGGCAAAGCAAATGCGTTCACCATTGAATCTTTGACCACTATCCATTGGTACTTATATTCAGAGTCTTTAGTTAGTCTTGCGCCTATCTTCTGCACAAAATCAAATGCAGCGCCTTTTTGAATGGTGTTACCCTTTTTATTGTAAGACTTTAAAACTGCTTGACCCATTTTAGTCTCGGTTTCAATGGAAACTTGGTTTGCAGCTAACGTTAGTAAACGGTCATATTGCAATATACCAATGACGACTAATAACACCATACCAGCTGCTCCGCACCAAAGACTTTTCCAAACAATACTTTGAGAAGCTGTTGCTAATCTCCATTGTTTCTGGCCTTGAACTTGATTTAAAGGCAAATGCTTAGCTAGTAATTTTTGGCCTACTTTATCAGTGGCTACCAACATAAAGTCAGCATTGGCATGTCTCCAATGCAATTGCAATTGATCATGGTCAAAGCCACCTACTTCAACTTTTAATTGATCAAACGCAATCGTTTTACGATGTAAGGAAATAGTAATAGAAGATTCGTTAACTTCACAAGTTGTTAGCTCACCGGCTACGGCAAGCGCTGGGCCAAAAACTAAAACTGATATGGTTTGTGACATGGGTATTTATTTTCCAAAAAGCGTGCCAAAGACGGCCAAGATAATAAATCCTAGGTAAAGTTTCCCCAAAATTGACCCTTTGTTTTTTCCTGAAATTGCAGCACTTAACAAAGCTCTGCTTAAGCGGCTCATCGGTAATGATTGAATCCAAACGCGACCAGGACCAGAAACGGTTGCATAAAACAACCCTTCACCACCGAATAAACTTGTTTTTAGTGATCCTGTATATTTAATGTCATAGCGTATAGTCGACGACATGGCAACTAAACAGCCTGCGTCAATTTTTAAACTTTCATTCGGCGCGAGTTCGACCGCCTTGAGAGTGCCTGAGGCATGCACAAAAACAGTACCTTTTCCAATGATTTTTTGCATAATAAAACCTTCCCCGCCAAGCAAGCCGACACGAATGCGCTTTTGAAATGCTAATTGCAATTTCTGCCCAACTTCACCTGCTAAGTAAGCGCCTTTTTGACAAATTACCATACCGCCTTGATCATCCAAGTCGATTGGTACAATCTCGCCTGGGCTTGGCGCAGCAATCGTCACATCTTGTGCTTGCATACCGTTATTACTATATATGCTGCTAAACATAGATTCGCCAGTAAAGCGCCGTTTAATTGCATTAAAAAATCGGCCAATCACACCAAAGTTCGATTGAGATCCATCCCCTAAGATAGCTTTCATATCAATGTTTTGCTGCACGTACATCATCGCGCCCTGCTCTGCTAACATCTCCTCGCCGGGTGCTAAAGATATTTGTATATATTGCAGATCGTTGCCATGTATTTTGTAATCAATCGTCATCTTTTTCCTAGACCTGGAGTTCTTAGTTGTTTAGTCATTACTATGATTAATCTTTTGTGAAACGATCGACTTTTGTCGCTTACACTCAAATAAAGTTATCGCATTTGCTGCAGCCACATTCAGCGATTCTATTGCTTGCGAATGTGTATTCTCCATTGGAATCGTCACTTGCTGTTTCACAACTTTTAATACGTCAGCAGATAGTCCTGCGCCCTCGTTGCCGAGCACAAACATACATTGTCCAGTTAAATCTTGCTGATAAAGTGATTCGCCTTGCATTGTTAGCGCAAAGCTATTGCCCTCAAATATTTCTAATGTATTAATTAAATCAACGCCTTGCATAAGCGGCAGTACAAATTGTGCACCCTGCCCCCCACGCAATGCTTTTGGTGACCAAGCATCGGCACACCCTTTAGATAAATATACTGCATTCACGCCTGCTGCCACTGCAGTGCGCAACATACTACCTAAGTTACCAGGGTCTTGAATATCTTCAAGCATCAATGCAAAATTAGCGGATGCTGGCATGAGCAACTGTGATGTTTTTACTAGTGCCAAAATACCTGTACTAGATGCAACAGGCGTAAGCTCTCCAAACATTAATGTTGGCAGCATCACAGTATTTATATCCTGTAATTGCTGCATCAGTGCCGTGGCTTCAGCTGAGCTTTTTCCTTCAGGAATAATTAATGTTTCAGGTTCACCAAAAACATGACAATAAGCCTCTATTAAGTGCACACCATCTAATAAGGTTAGCGATGCTTTATTCCGCTCGCGGCTACTATCTGCTATTTTTTTAAAATACTTAAATACCGCGTTATCACGCGATGTTAAATGTTTAAAACCCATATAAACCTATTTTTGAGGATGTTTATTAAAATTTAATCTATTTTAACTTGCTTAGCCTTGTTATTTGTTATCAAAAAGTATAAATTTGTTTTTTAAAATATAATAGTTAAAAATTATTTATTAGGGAGATACAAATGAACTTAACTCAACGTTCGATTGCGGAACTAATCGGCACATTTTGGCTAGTCCTTGGGGGCTGTGGCAGTGCTGTACTTGCAGCAGGCATTCCTGAATTAGGTATAGGCTATTTAGGTGTAGCTTTCGCCTTTGGTTTAACCGTTCTTACAATGGCTTATGCCATTGGCCATATTTCTGGATGTCATCTTAATCCAGCCGTTTCTATAGGTTTAGCCGTTGGTGGTCGCTTTAAATCTTCAGAACTTCCAGCTTACATCTTTGCTCAAGTTATTGGTGCAATATTGGCTGCATTAGTCATCAAAACCATTGCTTCTGGTGCAGATGGTTTTGTTGGCGGTCTTGCTTCCAATGGCTTTGGAGAGCATTCACCACATGGTTATAGTATGGTGGCAGGTCTTATCACTGAAATTGTCATGACTGCTATGTTTTTGTTTGTCATTATGGGTGCTACTGATAAGCGCGCACCAGCGGGTTTAGCGCCTATAGCAATTGGACTAATGCTTACTCTTATCCATTTAATCAGTATTCCAGTCACTAATACTTCAGTTAATCCTGCAAGGAGTACAGGCCCAGCACTTATTGAAGGTGGAATTGCGGTTGATCAGCTTTGGCTGTTCTGGTTAGCTCCTATCGTTGGTGCAATCATTGGTGCAGTCGTTTACAACATAATTAGTAAAGAATAAGTCACTCACTGCTCAACTATATCGCCCACTTTTAAGTGGGCGTTTTTGGTTCTAACGTTACAATATGGTATGGCTAAAAAACTCGATATAGAACGCATTCTGCACAAACAAGGATTTGGTACCCGAAAAATGTGCCGTATTCTCATTGTTAATGAAGAAATTACAGTGAATGGCCAAATATGCGATGACCCAAAAGCACAATTTGAGTTAGAAAACCTAAGTTACACCATCAAAGGCGAGACTTGGGATTATCGTCAACCCAACTATTTAATGATGCATAAACCTTCACATTATGAATGCACACACAAAACCCAATTTCACCCCACCATTTATACCCTACTTCCACATCCAATCGTAGAGCGTGGTGTGCAATGCATTGGCAGGTTAGACGAAGATACAACAGGCTTAATTTTAATTTCTGATGACGGACAATTCATACACAAAGTGAGCTCACCTAAACATCATGTAGCTAAAATCTACGAAGTAACTTGCAAACACACAGTTGACGACGCCGGCATTCAAGCGCTATTGGAGGGCATAAAACTTACTGATGAAGATAAAACCATTGCAGCACTTGAAGTAAAACGCATTAGTGGGAATGTAATTCACATCACACTGGCTGAAGGCAAATATCACCAAGTGAAACGTATGGTCGCTGCTATTAGCAATCGCGTAGAAGCCTTAAAACGGATTCAAATTGGTCAACTAAAATTACCTGATGACTTAAAGCTAGGTGAATGGCGATGGTTGAGTGAACATGACATGATCGCATTAAGCAACAAGCATAATTATGAGCAGTAAAGGCACGTATCATTTTTTAATTTTTAGAGTGTAATATAAACACATTAGCCAATAAATTTATAAAGATAATAAATTCATATTTACAGTTAAGTATCAGAAAGTTCAGATGCCTACTTAGTTTTTTACAAGGCTTGTATATAAGAAAAAATTAAGGAGAATATAAATGAATAATTTATACCATCTAAATATATGGCAGCTTAGAAACTTACAAGCTTAACGAAGATGAAATTCAAGAACTGCTCTCAAATTCAATACAGCCTAATAGAAAGGCAGGCATCACAGGCATGCTTCTTTACGACCAAGGTGGTTTCTTTCGGGTGCTCGAAGGAGTAAAAGAAGTTGTTGAAAGCTTATTTTCCTTAATACTGAAAGACAAAAGACACGAAAAAGTGACTAAAATCATATTTGAAGCCATACCTAAACGAGACTTTAATGAATGGAGTATGGGTTATTCATCTATTTCAAGAAATGAATTAAATACAATCTATGGGGCAAATGACTTCTTTGAAGAAGCCACCTGCTTGTCTAGTATGGATATCAGCCGGGCCAAGAAATTACTTACTACTTTTTCCAGCGGAAGATGGAGAGTAAGTTAAATTTTACCGATATGATACAAAGAATACTGAATTCATAAGGTGTAAATAGGAATGTTCGAAGAAATATCATTTTCCCATGCTTTTCAACCTATCCTCGATATCGAGCATGGGAAAGTTGTTTCTTATGAGGTATTGCTAAGAGGTGTAAATAACGAACCTTCCGACTTTATTTATAATAAAATCAATCAGTCGAATATCATGTCTTTTGATCAATGTAACCGCGAAAAAGCCCTAGAGCTAGCAGCCTGTTTACAGGTTTATTGTGCCATCAACCTCAATTTCACTGCAGGATCAATTCTATTTTAAAGAGGGGCTCTATGTAACGGCAACATTGGAGAAGGCAAAAAATCTTGGTTTTGATGCAAAGCAAATAGTCATTGAAATTACAGAGAAAGAATTTATTTGCGATATCTATTTATTGGCCAATGTATTAAATAAATTACGTAGTGAAAGTGTGGTGATTGCAATTGATGATTTTGGTGCGGGATATGCTGGCTTAACGATGCTTGCCGAAATCCAGCCTGAGCTATTAAAGCTCAATGAGTGGCTATTACATGGTATTGACAATAACGGCCCACGCCAGACAATTGTTAAAGCGATCTATGGTGTGTGTTTAGATCTAGGTATTGACGTTGTTGCAGAAGGCGTAGAAACAGAAGCTGAATTCAACTTTTTACTAAATTTCGGCGTAATACTTTACCAAGGGGTTTTATTTGCTAAACCAGGATTTGAACACTTACCTCAGATAGCCAGTTCGATTGGTCCTATCGTTTCTAAAACGCTAATAAAAGCCAGCTAAAGAATACAGCTGCCAGTAAAGTGGGATTGCTGAAGGTTACATTAGGCATTACGAAATACAAATAAGGAGTCTTAATATGAGTAGTAATAAAGGTATCCCAACCATATTTACACGAATAGGTAGCTCAGGAAAAGACTTGAATCATATGTTTTGTGAACAATGCAGTGTCACCATGTGTATTGAAGTCACCGCAGGAAAGTTCTACTCCATTTCAGTGCCAACACTGGATAACGATGCTGACATTAAACCTTCCATGGCAATTTATGCAGCCTCAGCGCCAAGTTGGGCTGTGTTCCCAGAAGGCGTGCCAAAGTTTGACATATTGCCACCCAATTTCGGCAGCTAAATATCTAAGCTAACAAGTAGACTATTGACTAAAAAAAACCTGATATCTTACTAACAGAGAAATAGCGTCATCTAGGTTGTAGAGTGTGCAAAAAGTTTTAATTCCACACCAACTACATTAAACTTGTATAATGCGGCTTCCCTACGCGACTCCAATCAGCGTAGCGGCATTTTAAAATAACTTATATTTAAATGACATAAGTTAATCAAAGACCCTTTATTCGTCTGCCTCGATTGGTATTGCAAGCTTGCAATTGGCCGTCGTAGGAAAACACAAAACATGAACATAGAAGCACAAAGCTCTGAAAAAGACTCAGACACTAATAACTTAGGCAGCTTTAAAGATTTAGGCCTAGCTGAACCACTTATGCGCGCCATTGAAGATGCGGGTTACAGCACCCCTACCCCCATTCAAGCAAAAGCGATTCCATTGGTGTTAAACGGCGGTGACTTATTGGCTGGCGCCCAAACTGGCACTGGCAAAACAGCCGGTTTTACGTTGCCAATTTTGCATTTACTTTCAGAAAAATCGACAACCGATATTAGTAAAGGTCGCCCACGCTGCTTAATGCTAACGCCAACGCGTGAACTCGCTGCGCAAATAGCTGAGTCAGTCACTACTTATGGCAAGCATTTAAATTTAAAATCAATGGTGGTATTTGGTGGGGTCAGTATTAACCCACAAATTAACCGCTTAAGTCGTCACATTGATATTTTGGTGGCAACACCAGGTCGTTTGCTGGATTTAGCCAACCAAAGAAAAGTTGATTTATCTGGTGTAGAAATTTTAGTTTTAGACGAAGCAGATCGTATGTTAGATATGGGCTTTATTCGCGACATTAAAAAAATTCTGGCACAATTACCTAAACAACGCCAAAACTTATTGTTCTCTGCAACATTTTCAGATGAAATTAAGCAACTGACTGATAACCTACTGAATAACCCAGGTTTTGTCGAGGTGGCAAGACGTAATACCGCATCTGAAATGGTGACACAAACGGTGCACATGGTACCTCAAGCGCATAAACGAGATTTAGTCGCTTTTTTAATTAAAGAAAATGATTGGCAGCAAGTTTTGATTTTTACGCGCACCAAACATGGCGCAAACAGGCTCACAGAAAAGTTAGTTAAGAATGATATCGCCGCACTTGCGATTCATGGCAACAAAAGCCAAGGCGCACGTACCAGAGCCCTTGCTGAATTTAAGGCTGGTACGACTAGAGTCTTAGTCGCTACCGATATCGCCGCACGTGGTTTGGATATTGACCAATTACCACAAGTGCTCAATTTTGAATTGCCGAATGTACCAGAAGATTATGTACATCGTATTGGGCGTACAGGACGTGCTGGCGCTTCAGGATCAGCAATTTCTTTGGTTGATCGCGAAGAACTTAAGTATTTAAAAGATATTGAAAAGCTAATTAAACGTGAAATACCCAGGATTCAAATTGAAGGCTTTGTTGCACCAACGAAAATAGAGCCAGAACCACCAAGATTATTCCGTGGCCAACAACCAAATGGGGGCCAGAATAATAAGAAAAAACAAGGGCAAAAAAAACGCAACCCACAAGATAATAACCAAGGAAATTCACAACGGCAGGGACAGGGTCAACAACGTACTTTTGGTCAAAATAACAAACCAAACCAGCCAAGCAATGGCAATGGCAATGGCAATGGCAATGGCAATGGCAATAAAAATTCTAATAGCAAGCCAGTAAATAAGCCAAAAAATGAAAGCCACATGTCTGAGGCTGCTCGTCACCAGACTCAGCCACAACGGCTTAGAAATGATACTGGCAACAGTAATTCCCGACGGAGTGGCGGCGGCAATAGAGGTCATTAAATAGTCCAAGATAAATAATGAAAGATAACCTGTGAAAAGCTAGCCAGAAGTTATTGCTAAAAAATTCAATAATACTTTACCGTATAATTACAATAAATTAGTTAGTATGAGTTTATAAAATAGTCATGCCTTTACAAATCATTCCAATTTACTCAGCTTTGCTCACTTTTTTATTTATTTACTTAAGCATTCGAGTAATTAAACAACGCCGCTTAATGCTTGTCGCTGTTGGCGATGGCGGTAAACCAAGCCTAATCCGCGCGATAGCCGCACATAATAACTTTGCCCAATACGTGCCTATCTCTTTGTTACTTATGATGTTTTTAGAGTTTAAACAAATGTCAGCACTTATATTACATTGTTTTGGCTTTTGGTTACTTATTGCCCGCTGCGCCCATGCTTATGGCCTGAGTCAAATGAATGAAAACTTTAAGTTTAGGCAGTTTTCTGTTGGTAGTACATTCTCAATACTACTCATATGCGCAATCTTAATCTTGGTAAAAAGTATTTAGCGATGAAAATTTGGGTAGATGCTGATGCATGTCCTGTGGTGATTAAAGAAATTTTATTTAATGCAGCAAAACGTACAAGCATAAGCACAACATTAGTGGCAAACACATTATTACGAACACCACCCTCAGCTTTTATCCAAACCTTAAAAGTGCCTAAAGGTTTTGATGTGGCGGATAATAAAATTGTAGAGCTATTAGAGGTTGACGACTTAGTCATCACTGCTGACATTCCTTTAGCATCGCTAGTTGTTGAAAAAGGCGGTTATGCACTTAACCCGCGTGGTGAGTTTTACACAAAAGAGAATATTCAAGAACGATTAAGTGTGCGTAATATGATGGAGGAGTTGCGCTCCAGTGGCGTTGAAACTTCTGGGCCAAGCGCTTTTAAGCAAGCAGATAGAAAAGCATTCGCGGCACAGCTGGATAAGTTTTTAGCGTCAAATTGTTAATTGTCATTGCCTTAAAACACCACCGAATAAAAACATTGGCGACTAAATACTTAGCTCTAACGGTCACCAACTTGTAGCTAAACCATTTATAATGCGCAATAGCATAATTTAGATAATTTACTTAATGATAGACGGTTTAGTACAAATACTTATTTGGCAAGGTTTAGGAGAGCTGGTCTCTGATTTTTTGCTGCCTAATATCCCTGGCCCTGTTATTGGATTATTACTATTACTCTTTTTCCTTATTTTCAAAGGCGAAGTTAATCAGCCCTTAGGCATGGTGGCAGATACCTTTAGGCAACATTTAGGCTTGCTCTTTGTACCAGCATCAGTGGGTGTTATTTTGTTTCTACCTGAGTTAAAAGCCAATGCATTGGCAGTAACAACAGCCTTGGTAGTCAGTGTTATATTGGCTATTGGGGTAACAGGCTTAGTGCTTAAGTTTTTCTTAAGATTCACAGAAGATGAATAACCGCCTCCATATTTCTGAAATTTGGGTCTATTTATCTGGCGACCCTTTATTTGCATTAGTAATTACGCTTGCTGCTTATCAGCTTGGGTATATTTTGTATGTAAAATCTAATCGTAACCCCTTAGTCAACCCAGTTGCAGTATCCGTCTTATTAGTTGTTTTGTGCACATGGCTAATTGACATGTCTTATGAGAAATATTTCGAGGGTGCACAGTTTGTGCATTTTTTACTTGGTACAGCCACTGTCGCTTTAGCGGTTCCCATTTACAGAGGTTTAAATGATTTAAAAGGTAAGTCCTTAGCGATTACACTCGCATTAACCATAGGCAGTGCGGTTTCAATAGCTAGCGCAGTCGCTATTGCTAAGCTGATGGGTGCTGGTGAAACCATCGTCGGTAGCATGATTGCAAAATCAGTCACAGCCCCTATTGGTATGGGTATCGCAGAACGAATTAATGTATCACCAACCCTTACTGCAGTATTTGCTGTCATTACTGGAATGCTGGGGGCAAGTATTGCACCATACGTATTGAACATGCTTAAAATAAAACCATGGTGGATGCGCGGAACTGCCATTGGGGTTGGTGCACACGGCTTAGGCATTAGTCGCGCTTTTAGCGTGAACGAAGAAGCTGGCATTTATGCCAGCATGGCAATGGGTTTAAACGGCGTATTAAGTGCGATTATACTGCCCGTTGTGATTAATTATTTACGTAGTTAAAAGCATTCAAACTATATTAAAATTTTAGTAATATTAAAAGCATTATTTATGAATCAAATAATTTAATTGGGAGAAATCATATGAAATTAGAAACAATCGCAGTACATGGTGGCTATACGCCAGACCCAACCACTAAAGCAGTGGCAGTGCCTATTTATCAAACAACAGCTTATGCTTTTGATAGCACACAACATGGTGCTGATTTATTTGATTTAAAAGTCGAAGGTAATATTTACACGCGCATTATGAACCCAACCAATGCCGTATTGGAAAAACGCGTAGCAGAACTTGAAGGTGGTATAGCAGGACTAGCCTTAGCCTCTGGGCAATCCGCCATTACCTACGCCATCATGACCATTACAGAAGCTGGTGACAATATTATCTCGGCAGCTACATTGTATGGCGGCACCTATAATTTATTTGCCCATACATTACCGCAATATGGCATTGAAACACGCTTTGCCGATGCCAGCGAACCAGAAACATTTGAAGCGTTAATCGATGATAAAACCAAAGCCATTTTTTGCGAATCAGTCGGCAACCCATTAGGTAACGTGACTGACTTTGCAAAACTAGCAGAAATTGCGCATAAACATGGCGTGCCACTGATTGTAGATAACACTGTCCCTTCACCATACCTATGTCGCCCAATTGAACATGGCGCAGATATTGTCGTCCATTCACTCACTAAATACATGAATGGTCATGGCAATTCTGTTGGTGGCTGTATTGTAGATTCTGGAAAATTCCCATGGGCAGAACATAAAAAACGTTTTCCTCGTTTGAATGAACCTGATGTTTCATATCATGGTGTTATTTATACCGAGGCGCTTGGTGCTGCAGCTTATATTGGCCGTGCTCGCGTAGTGCCACTGCGTAACACGGGCGCTGCTCTATCACCGTTTAATGCATTTTTGATTTTACAAGGCATTGAAACATTAGCCTTGCGCATGGATAGAATTTGCGAAAATAGTTTAAAAATTGCACAGTATTTAGAAAGCCATTCGAAAGTTAAATGGGTCAATTATGCTGGTTTAGACAGCCATAAAGACAAACCACTTGTTGATAAATATATGAATGGCAAAGCCTCAGGAATATTAACCTTTGGCGTTAAAGGCGGCATTAAAGGCGGCACAAGCTTCCAAGATGCACTGCAATTATTTACACGCTTAGTCAATATTGGTGATGCTAAAAGTTTAGCCTGCCACCCTGCTTCAACTACCCACAGACAGCTTTCACCAGAAGAGCTTGTCAAAGCCGGCGTTTCTGAAGACATGGTGCGTTTGTCGATAGGTATTGAGCACATCGACGATTTGATTGCAGATTTAGAACAAGCGTTACAAACAACTTAAATAATCATTACGTCAGCAAAGAGTTAACTTCATTGACCTGATTGATTTATGGGTTTTATTCACAAGCCTAGTGGCTTATTACTTTAGAAAAGTACTCATGAAAAATTTATTACTTCTTAGCGTTACCTTCTTCTTAATAAGCTGTATGGGCGTGCCAGAAGATGTTGTCATTATTGACGGTGTTAATGCTGATCAATACTTAGGCACTTGGTATGAGATTGCAAGGCTTGACCATCGCTTTGAGCGTAATTTAAACAATGTCACTGCCAATTATTCGCTCATAGAAGATGGTGGCATTAAAGTGCTTAATAAAGGCTATAACACTAAAGAAAAATCTTGGCAAGAGGCAGAAGGTAAAGCCTATTTTGTTGAAGAAAAGAATGCTGATGGCACTTACCATGGCAAACTTAAAGTATCTTTCTTTGGGCCTTTTTACGGCGCTTACAACATTATTGCTTTAGATAAAGTTTATTATAATTATGTGATGGTTTGCGGTCCAGATAAAGAATACTTATGGATCTTGTCGCGCACACCAGAACTGACTTACCCGATCAAACAACACTTGATTAGCCAAGCGAATGAGCTAGGCTTTAATACTGATAGCTTGATTCATGTGAATCAGAATCCAGACATACCCAACTATGAAGCTGGGCAGCATGTCATCAAGAAAGATAAATAATTTTTAATAGTGATTAATCGTTAATAGGGGTCAGTTTAAATCCTGCATTTTTAAATGCTTGAATCAAGCCATTCTCACCTGCTAAATGCGTTGCACCCACGGCGACAAAAATTGGGGTTTGTTTTGCCATGCCAATACTACGTTTGGCCATCACATCATTACGCTCATCAATCAATTTAGTGCTTATTTTTGCCCATAAATCTTCAGGCAACATGCCGCTTGATATTTTTTCATTCAGCATTGCAATTTTTTCGCTATCACCGTCTATATACACCGCCATAAGTTGTTCAAAATCGTCTTCTTTTTCTTGCTGCGTACGCTTTAAAACCGCACGTAACATGACAATTTGTTCATCATAAGCAAAGTCATCAATGATACTAAAATGCTCTCTACTAGTTTCTATTCCGACGACTAGTTTGCCAAAGTCTTCTGCGCTACGCATCAATAAGTTGTCTTGCGCAAAAGGTGTTTGTGGTTTCGGTAAATCAAACACCACAGCCAGCAACCAAGGCTTCATCTGCATTGCAGCATCTAAATGCATTACGTGAAAATCAGCGAGTTCTTTTACTTGTTCTAGCTCTGTCTCAGTCAACATAGTCTTTAGATTGGCATCTTGCATCAAATACACAGAAGGATTGCCGTGTGGCTCCACTTCCATTAGAAATAAATCAACACTTTTCAATGCTTCCGTCACACTTGGAGAAAAGTCAGTCACACGATTATCATCCGTATGAATCGTACCAAATAGATAACTTACTTGGCCATTTGACGCCTCCATTTTCCAAAACAAACCTTTTTCTGTTGCTTGTGATATGACTGAAAATGATAAGAAAAATGCCGAAATGAAAAACAATTTAATAAACTGCCAAAAATTGCGCATGATTATCCTTTTAAATAAGTAATGTATACAAGACCATAGTAAGTATGATTACGTTCAACGCCCTAAGAAATTGCTAGGTCCTGCATAATTAAATATAGTTAAGCATTGTTCAATGCACTAGTAAACTTTATCTTTTTTTAACAATGCGTGCTGCATTTTTAAAATCATTAAACGCGCTCGGCATACTGCCAGATCGTCGTTGTGCGCTAGACTTACCATTAGACCTGGTGCTTGGCTGGCTTGGTTTTGATTTATTAAATACTGATTTATTATATTTTGGTTTAAAAGTACTGCCATCAGATTGTTTAATCGAACCAATCACAGCTGGTTGAAAAGCTGGCACCAATTGTCTTTTACCAGGCCCGATCAAATCAGCACGACCCATACTTTTTAATGCCTCTCGCAACATTGGCCAGTTAGCTGGGTCATGATAGCGAACAAACGCTTTATGCAGTTTGCGTACGCGCCCTGCTTTAGCAACCGGCACATCTTCTGAGTCGTGAGTGACTTTACGTAGCGGGTTTTTACCACTGTGGTACATGGCTGTGGCCATTGCCATTGGGGTTGGGGTGAAATTTTGCACTTGGTCTAAGCGAAAGTTGTAGCGCTTTAGCCATAAAGCTAAATTAAGCATGTCGTCATCCGAGGTGCCTGGATGTGCGGCAATAAAGTAAGGAATAAGGTATTGTTTTTTACCTGCTTCTGCACTGAATTTTTCAAACATGGCTTTAAATTCATCGTACGCACCCATGCCTGGCTTCATCATTTTAGAAAGCACATTTTCTTCAGAATGTTCCGGTGCGATTTTTAAATAGCCGCCGACATGATGTTGCACTAATTCTTTGACATACTCTGGAGATTTAACTGCTAAGTCGTATCGTAAGCCAGAACTCACTAACACTTTTTTGACGCCTTTAATACTGCGCGCTTTACGATAAAGCTGTATTAACGCACTGTGGTCTGTATTTAAATTCTCACAAACATCAGGGTACACGCAGGATAACTTACGGCAGGCTTTTTCAATTCTTTCTGATTTACAGGCAATACGGTACATATTGGCAGTTGGGCCACCTAAATCAGATATGACACCAGTAAAGCCATCCACTTTATCGCGAATTTCTTCTATTTCTTTTAACACTGAGCCTTCGCTGCGGCTTTGCATAATACGCCCTTCATGCTCGGTAATACTACAAAATGTACAGCCACCAAAACAGCCACGCATAATATTGACACTAAACCGAATCATGTCCCAGGCGGGAATTTTGGCATCTTTATAAACAGGATGGGGCTTACGTGCATAAGGTAAGTCGTATACAAAATCCATCTCTTTGGTGGTAAGTGGAATTGGCGGTGGATTCAACCAAACTTCCCGATTGCCGTGCTTTTGCACTAGTGCTCGTGCGTTGCCAGGGTTAGCCTCTAAATGCAAGACACGTGAAGCATGAGCATATAAAACAGCGTCTTGCGCCACTTCTTCATAAGAAGGTAAGCGCACCACTTGGGTGCTTCTATCAGCTTTAGGTTTGCGTGTAATTCTAATGGCTTTTGTGCCTTCTGGCAGTGGTGCGACTTTTTCCTGGGTTTTATTATCTTGGCTTTTATTTTCTTCAGTTGCACAACTGGCATCCCCTTTACCCATTTTCATTTCATAAGGGTCAATTGGCTTATCTACTGCGCCAGGTCGGTCTAACTTAGTGCTTTCAATTTCGCTCCAACCTGCTGGAACGCTTTTACGTAAAAATGTGGTGCCGCGTATATCACGTATTTCTGATATTTTCTCACCTTTGGCAATACGATGTGAAAGCTCAACTAGTGCACGTTCAGCATTACCAAAAATTAAAATATCTGCTTTTGAGTCGACCAACACAGAACGTCGGACTTTATCGCTCCAATAATCATAATGCGCAATACGACGTAAACTTGCTTCAATACTACCAATTAACAATGGCACATCTGAATAAGCTTCACGACAACGCTGGCTATACACTAACACCGCGCGATCAGGGCGTTTGTCTGGCGCTGCATCAGGTGTATAGGCATCGTCTGAGCGAATTTTACGATCCGCCGTGTAGCGATTAACCATACTATCCATATTGCCTGCGGTAATGCCAAAATATAGATTAGGCTTACCAAGCACTTTGAATGCACTCGCATTTTGCCAGTCAGGCTGAGAAACAATACCTACCCGAAATCCTTGCGCTTCTAGCAAGCGGCCGACTAATGCCATGCCAAAACTTGGGTGATCAATATAAGCATCACCTGTGACTAAAATAATGTCACAACTGTCCCAACCTAAGGCATCCATCTCTTCACGAGACATTGGCAACATAGCCGCAGTACCAAACCGTTTCGCCCAATAAGGGCGGTACGTTTGAATCGGTTTTGCTATTAAGTCACTAGTGTAGATTTCCATATTGGCTGTATTTTACGCGTTAACGTCTTGATTAAGAAGCTAAATAACTGAAAATATTATGAAAAATAAAAGATAGTGTAAAAAAATGACCCTAACATTCTTAATATAACGCTGTTTAGATGGCCTATAATTAACTGGTAAGAATTGAAATAACGGATGGATTATGATGCAAACTATTATTTATAAAGTAACAGGCTTAACCTGTGATGGTTGCGTAGCACGTGTTAAAAAAACATTGCTTGAATATGCAGAACATGTGGAAGTTACATTAGACCCGCCAATGACTCAAGTCACTGACCCGGCAGTTGATTTCACGCAATTAAACAAGGTATTAGCTGAAATTGGCAACTATGCTTTGCTGCCTAACACCACGCCTATTGAAATACAAAAAGATGAAAAAAAAACAACACAAATTGATAAAAGTTGGTTGGCAACTTATAAACCGTTATTAATTGTTTTTGTTTACATTCTCATTGTTACATTGACAGTGGAATTAGTCAGCGGCAGTTTTGAAATACGTCGCTGGATGCCCAACTTTATGGCTGGCTTTTTTATTGTTTTCTCTTTTTTCAAATTGCTTGATATTAAAGGTTTTGCCAATAGTTACACCATGTATGACTTGGTCGCAAAACAAATAAATGTTTATGGCTGTATTTACCCATTCATTGAGCTTGGCTTAGGTTTGGCTTATCTATTGCGGTGGCAACCAATGCTGATTAACTGGATAACGCTTATTGTGATGGGAATTTCAACCGTTGGTGTGGTGTTAGCTGTGATGAAAAAGCAAACAATACAATGTGCTTGCTTGGGCACTGGGTTTAATTTACCCATGAGTACTGTCACAATTATTGAAGATTTATTAATGGTTGGTATGGCAGTCTTCATGCTGGCTACCTAACTAAATTGCTTGATTTAATTGTTTGATTAAATAGAACCAATGTCAGATAAATTCTATCAACTGGGCAATGATTATGTGTTGGCGCTAGAAGAGCACACGGCATTTCCACAGCTATCGCAAGCACTGATAGAGCCCAATGGATTAATCGCGATTGGCGGACGGTTATCGCAAGATCGATTACTAAATGCTTATAAAAATGGCATTTTTCCATGGTATAGCGAAAATGAACCGGTCATGTGGTGGAGTCCTGATCCGCGTATGGTGCTTTTTCCTGAGGCGTTAAAAATTACTAGCTCGCTCAAAAAAACCATTAAAAAACAACTTTTTGACCTGCGCTTAAATACTGCATTTGAATCAGTCATTAGAGCTTGTGGGCAGGTACCTCGAGCAGGTCAAGATGGCACTTGGATTACCCAAGAGATTATTCAAGCCTATTCTAAATTACATCATAATGGGCACGCAATCAGCAGTGAAAGCTGGTTAAATGGAGATTTAGTCGGTGGCTGTTATGGCGTCATTATTGGTAATATGTTTTATGGTGAAAGTATGTTTTATACGCAAACAGATGCATCGAAAGTTGCTTTTGTACATTTAGTTGAACACTTGAAGGATAGAGGCGTTGGCATGATTGATTGCCAAATGAAAACGCCTTTACTGAATAGTTTTGGCGCAGGTGAAATTAGCCGTGATACGTTTATGCAAACGCTGACAAAATTGATACACTAGACAACATGAGCTCACTTGAAGTATTACCTATTCAAAAACTGCAATTCTACGTAACAACATCTTATAAATGCGGCTATTTACCGAATAAGCTTGCACAGAGTTTAATTGCTGCACCACATCACCTTGTGGATACTGATACGTATAGCGAACTCATTCAACAAGGCTTTCGACGTAGTGGAAAATTTGCCTATCGCCCACACTGTGAAGAATGTAATGCGTGTATTCCGGTGCGCATAGTGCTCAATGAATTTGCAGAAACACGTAGCCAAAAACGCGCCTTGCGACGTCATAATGATTTAACAATACGTATATTGCCAGTGAGTTTTAATCAAAGTCATTTTAAGCTTTATGAAAGTTACCAATCATTACGCCATGAGGAAGAAGTGCATTTAAACCAAAGCAATTCTGAAAACGCCAAGAACCAATACAAACAGTTTTTATGTCAAAGTAATGTCGAAAGTTTGATGATCGAATTTCGTGATGACAACAATCAAGTCAAAATTATCAGCGTAGTCGATGTGTTGCGTGATGGCGTATCGGCGGTATACACGTTTTATGATGCAGAAAACACAAAATCCAGTTATGGCACGCATGCCATTATGTGGCTTATCGATTGGACAAAATCGCTCCAACTACCTTATTTATATTTAGGTTATTGGATAAAAGAAAGTCAAAAAATGATTTATAAACAGCAGTTTAAACCGCAAGAAAAACTCATTGATGGTGAATGGCTTGAATGTGACAAATCCACTTTGGCACAAACAAATACAGCAGATTTATAAGAATCATTAAAATAAATAGTCGGGAATGTTACAATCCAGTTTTGTTTAATTAGATTGTATTTCGCTTGAAAAAACTGGTTATATTTGGTGTTGGCCTCATTGGTGGCTCAGTGGCATTGGCTTTAAAAATGAAAGCTAATGCGCCACATATTGTGGGCGTTGGCCGCAATCAATCCAATTTAAACAATGCGCTCAAATTAGGCATTATTGATGTGATAGAAAATGACATTGCGATGGCACTAAATGGTGCGAACATAGTGCTAATTGCTGCCCCTGTGGCACAAACTAAAACCATTTTAGAGAAAATAAAACCACATTTAGATAGCCATACTATTATCACTGATGCGGGCAGTACAAAAAGTGATGTGCTGGCAACAGCGGAAACTGTTTTAGGTGAACAATTTAATCAATTTGTGGGCGGCCACCCGATTGCTGGAGCGGAAAAAAGTGGTGCTACTGCTGCCAAAACAGATTTATTTGTAAACAAGAATGTTGTATTAACGCCAAGTGGTGAAAACTCAGCCAAAAATATACAAAGAGTACGTGAACTTTGGCAAACTTGCGACGCTAATGTGATTGAGATGCAAGCAGAAAAACACGATAGTATTTTTGCATCTGTTAGCCATCTTCCGCACTTATTAGCATTTGCCTTAGTGGATGATTTGGCAGCAAGACCAAATGCAAAAGAGTTATTTAATTTTGCAGCTAGCGGTTTCAGAGACTTTACGCGTATTGCAGGCAGTAGTCCAGAAATGTGGCGAGACATTAGTTTAGCCAACAAAGCGGCATTACTGAATGAAATCAATGCATTCGAAGATGAATTAAGCACCTTAAAACAGCTGCTAGCAGACGAAAATGCTGAAGGTTTAGAAGCACTGTTTAAACGTGCAAGTGACGTACGTAAGCTTTGGGCTGAGAATAAAAAGTAAGATTAAAAAAACAACCTTATAGACACTACTAATCCTATGGAATATATCAACTTACCTGCCGCCAATAAAACCAACGGCATCATAAAGCTGCCTGGTTCAAAAAGTATTTCAAACCGCACCTTGTTGTTGGCCGCGCTGGCAACTGGCACCACAGAAATTGCTGACTTATTAACTTCTGACGATACCAATCGCATGCTGGAAGCGCTAGAAACTTTAGGCGTTGAGTTAACAAACTTTGCAGCAGATGCATGGCGTGTAAAAGGATGTGCAGGTAACTTACCCAACAAACAAGCAGATTTGTTTTTAGGTAATGCGGGCACTGCATTTCGCCCACTAACTGCAGTATTGGCTTTGTCACAAGGTGATTATTATTTACATGGCGTAGCACGTATGCATGAGCGACCGATTGGTGATTTAGTCAACGCGTTACGACAAGCGAACGCAACGATAGACTATGATGCGGATGATGGCTTTCCACCACTGAAAATATCATCTTCTAAACCTAGTCTTCAGCAAACTATTCAAATACGTGGTGATGTCTCTAGTCAGTTTTTGACCGCCCTACTCATGGCCTTGCCGCTGACGGGGCAAAAAGCATCCATTGAAGTTGTTGGTGAGCTAATTTCTAAACCCTATATTGAAATCACGCTTAATTTAATGGCGCAATTTGGCGTACATGTGCAACACGATGGCTGGCAACAGTTTGATGTGCTTGAAAACAGCCGATATATTAGTCCAAAAAAAATGCATGTTGAAGGTGATGCCTCTAGTGCTTCATATTTTCTTGCAGCGGGCGCAATCGCTGGTAACATAACTGTTACAGGTGTAGGCAAAAATAGTATCCAAGGTGATATTAAATTTGCAGATGCATTAGCTTTAATGAGTGTCAGCATTGATTATCAAGCAAATCAAATAACGAGCAGCAAACCTAACCAAGCAAAACTCACTGCAATTGATTTAGATTGCAACCATATTCCTGATGCAGCTATGACCTTAGCTATTTTGGCACTATTTGCCGATGGCATTACCACCTTAAGAAATATTGCTAGTTGGCGCGTAAAAGAAACCGACCGCTTAGCAGCAATGGCCACTGAGTTACGTAAAGTTGGTGCAATCGTCATTGAAGGTGAAGATTATATTAGCGTTACCCCGCCAACAACACTCACCCCTAATGCAGTAATTGATACTTATGATGACCATCGGATGGCGATGTGCTTTTCATTAGTTAGCCTTGGTGGTGTGCCAATTACGATTAATGACCCAAATTGTGTTGCTAAAACATTCCCAAACTATTTTGAAGAGTTTGCAAAAATTGTCAGTTAAACCTATTACCTCGATTCCCGTCATTGCCATTGATGGCCCATCAGCAAGTGGAAAAGGCTCTGTAGCCGAACGTGTAGCTAAACAGCTTGGCTTTCATTACTTAGATTCTGGTGCGCTTTACCGTATTGTGGCACTGGCTGCCCAAAAAAATAATATTGAATGGTGTGATGCTAAAGCTTTAGAAAAGCTAACAAAAATACTACATATCACATTTGATAATGGTGAAGTGTTCCTGAACAAAGAAAATGTAAGCGATGAAATACGTAACCCGGCAATGAGCATTGGCGCATCAAAGGTTGCAGTTCATCCGGAAGTACGCAATACTTTATTAAATTTACAAAACAGCTTCAAGCAAGCACCCGGCTTAGTCGCTGATGGTCGCGATATGGCAAGCGTTGTATTTAAAGATGCTTGTTTAAAAATATTTTTAACTGCTGATGTAGAAACACGCGCGCAACGCCGATATAAACAATTATTAGACAAACAACAAACAGCTGATTACCAACAATTACTCACTGATTTACAAGAACGTGATCATCGCGATAGCCAACGAAGCGCAGGACCCTTAATACAAACAAAAGATGCTGTTTATTTAGATACAACAGATAAAGACATTAATGAAGCTGTGGTTTTTGTATTGAGTGTCTATAAAAAAGCATAATCTGTACCACAAAAACTCATTAAGTCATTGAACATACGTATTTTTTTGTGTAACATTCTTTGTTCGAGTTAAATTTCATCAAAATTTAACATATGATTAATTAACCCACTGCTAGGTGGGACTTACTGGAAACACTTTTATTAATGGCTTCTACCACTGACATAACCGAATCTACAACCGACTCAACAACTGAATCATTTGCAGCACTTTTTGAAGAAAGCCTAACGCGCCAGGAGATGCGCGCTGGTGAAGTAATCACTGCAGAAGTTGTTTCAATCGATAGCGACCACGTAATTGTAAACGCTGGTCTAAAATCTGAAAGCGTTATTGACGCTAACGAATTTAAAAACGCTCAAGGTGAACTTGAAGTTGAAATGGGCGACTTTGTAAAAGTTGCTATTGAAAAGCTCGAAGATGGGTTTGGATCAACACAATTATCACGCGACAAAGCGAAGAAAATACAAGCATGGCTTGATTTAGAAGAAGCAATGAACGAAGGCACTGTGGTAACTGGCTACGTAAGTAGCCGTGTTAAAGGTGGCTTGCGCGTTTCAGTCAACGGCATCATGGCATTCTTACCAGGCTCATTAGTTGATATACGCCCAGTAAAAGATACAACACCTTTCGAAAATAAGGAGTGGGACTTCAAAGTCATTAAACTAGATCGCAAACGTAACAACATTGTTGTTTCACGTCGTGCGGTATTAGAAGTAACTGCAGGTGCTGATCGCGAAGCACTAATGAGTTCATTAGTTGAAGGTGAAAACATTAAAGGTATTGTTAAAAACATTACTGACTATGGTGCATTTGTTGACTTAGGTGGTATTGATGGCTTGCTACACATTACAGATTTAGCTTGGCGCCGTGTTAAGCACCCATCTGAAGTTCTTACTGTTGGTGATGAAGTTGAAGCAAAAATCTTGAAATTTGATCAAGAGAAAAACCGTGTATCACTCGGCATTAAACAATTAGGTGATGACCCATGGGTTTCATTAGGTCGTCGTTACCCAGTAGGGACACGCTTGTTCGGTAAAGTTTCTAACTTAACTGATTATGGCGCGTTTGTTGAAGTAGAACCAGGTATTGAAGGTTTAGTGCATGTGTCTGAAATGGACTGGACTAACAAAAACATTCATCCAGGTAAAATTGCACAATTAGGTGATGAAGTAGAAGTAATGATTTTGGAGATTGATGAAGATCGCCGTCGTTTATCTCTTGGCATGAAACAATGTAAACCTAATCCATGGGATGACTTTTCAGCTGCGCACACCAAAGGTGACAAAGTATCTGGTCAAATTAAATCAATCACAGACTTTGGTGTATTTATTGGTTTACCTGGTGGCATTGATGGTCTGGTACATTTATCAGATTTATCATGGGCACAAGGTGGCGAAGAAGCTATCCGCAACTTCAAAAAAGGTGATGACCTAGAAGCAGTTATTCTAGCTATTGATGTCGATAAAGAACGCATTTCACTAGGTGTTAAACAACTCAGTGAAGACCCATCAGGTGAAACAAGTATTGATACTGATGATAAAGTAGCTAAGCCAAAAGCGAAAAAAGTTAAAGCAGAAAAACTATCTGCTGAAGATGTAGCTGCAGCTTCAGGTGCAACTAACCTTGGCGCGTTATTAAAAGCAAAAATGGATGGTAAAAAATAATCGCAAACATGTAAAAATGTTAACTTTAAAGCAACCGTTAATTACTTCATATAAGATATTATAACCATGACAAAATCTGAGTTAATCAACCTACTCGCGGAACGCTTTCCGCAACTAGTGGTGAAAGATGCTGAATTATCTGTAAAAGCAATTTTAGATGCAATGACAGATAATTTGACAACGGGTGAACGTATTGAAATTAGAGGGTTTGGTAGTTTCAGTCTTAATTACCGCCCTCCTCGCTTAGGACGCAACCCTAAAACTGGCAGCAAAGTAGAAGTACCTGCAAAGCATGTACCGCACTTTAAAGCTGGTAAAGAGTTACGTGACCGAGTCGATGCAGCTTCTAATTGATATTGAATAGTTATATTATTCGAACACTACATATTAAACGGCACATAATAGTGCCGTTTTTTTGCATTTTTATCACGTATTCAATTGCTATTCTCAGAAAAATTAATAAGAACATCAGCGCCTAAACTTAGGTAAAATAGACATAACAATAAATTTAAAAAAACTAAATGACAGTTGAATTTGAATATTGGTGGTTATTAATCCCCCCACTTTTTTTTGCATTGGGATGGGTTGCCGCACGCGTTGATATCAAACAACTCATTTCTGAATCGACTACTTTACCTGCAGCCTACTTCAAAGGTTTGAATTTTTTAATTAGCTCGCAACACGATAAAGCTGTTGATGCTTTCTACGAAGCAATTCATGAAAACACAGACTCATTAGAATTGCATTTTGCATTGGGTAGCTTGTTCAGAAGAACCGGTGAAACAGACCGTGCTATCAATATGCATTTGAATTTATTAGATCAAAAAGAACTCACTGAAAATCAAAAAACTGCAGTTAAAGCTGAGCTTGCGCAAGATTACCTTAAGGCTGGCTTATTTGACCGTGCTGAAGAATTGTTCAAAAATTTAGACGATAAACGCTACCGTCAACCTGCATTAAATGCGCTGTTGGAAATTTATACAAGAGAACGAGAATGGTCACAAGCAATACAGACAGCAACGGAACTTGAGCGCCTATCAGGGGTTTCTTTCAGAAAAGAAATCGCACAATTCTATTGCGAGTTGGCTGTTAATTCAATTATTGATCAGAATATTAATGAAGCAAACTTACAATTAAACAATGCCCTTGATGCGAATAAGCAGTGTGTGCGCGCCAATGTATTATTAGGTGATTTAGCCGCTGAAGCGAACAAACATAATGCTGCAATCTCGCATTGGAAACACATTGAAGTCCAACAACCAGATTTAATAGGATTAGTGGCGACTAAATTATTAAAAAGCTTCACAGCAAATAAAGACCTAAACGAAGGTATTCAGCTGCTTAATAGCTATATAGAAAAATATAAACTACCGTCACTAATGTCTGTCCTTTACGAAATAACGCTAGCAGAACAAGGTGCAGAAAGTGCTGCAAAACTTGCAAGAAATGAGTTGATTCGCCAGCCTAGTTTGCAAACATTAGATCAATTGTTGCAAGCACGTGCCATTGCTGATAATCAAAATAAACTCAACAGTATGCAAGACATTCAATTGATGCAACAAACTGTACGTAATGCCATTGGCACCCGTGCAGCCTATCACTGTAATGAATGTGGCTTCCGAGCTAAACAGTATCATTGGCAATGCCCTGCTTGTAACGCTTGGGAATCTTTACCTGCTGAACCCAGCGATGCGATTAGCCGTGAAATGACTGTAAAAAACTAATTGTATGACCACTCATACTGACTCTAAGGTTATTGTCGCTCTTGACTATGCACAAGCCAAAGACGCGCTCCACTTAGTCAATCAACTTGACCCTAGTTTGTGCAAATTAAAAGTTGGTAAAGAACTCTTTACTGCTGGAGGGCCCCAATTAGTTGAGCAACTGGTGGCCAAGAAATTCAAAGTATTTTTAGATCTTAAGTTTCATGACATTCCGAATACTGTTGCTAAAGCCTGTACTGCAGCATGTAATTTAGGCGTATGGATGCTAAACGTACATGCAAGTGGTGGTATACCAATGATGGAGGCAGCATTAGCTGGCGTTAAGGCAGCAAGTGTTAGCGAAAAACCACAATTAATTGCCGTCACTGTTTTAACAAGCATGAATCAAACAACATTGGCAGAAGTTGGTATTGAAACAAGTATTGAACAACACGTGCTATGTTTAGCACAACTCACAAAAAGGGCTGGATTAAATGGTGTTGTATGCTCAGCACTTGAAGCACGATTGATTAGACAGTCGATTAACGATGATTTTACGTTAGTTACTCCTGGCATTAGAACGCTCAATGCTTCCAAAGATGACCAAACAAGAATTGTTACTCCTAGCCAAGGCTTAGCAATGGGCGCTGATTATTTGGTGATTGGACGCCCCATCACACAAGCGAAACAACCATTAGCTGCTTTAGAAGAAATTCTAGAAGAAATAAGCGCATCTTAGTAAAACTACTATCTAGCAAAACTATCTGCCGTAGAGCCACCTGTAGTAAAACCATTTATTTGTGAAAAATCATTAATTCGAATTCTTAAGTTGTGATGGAGGCTAGAGTAAGTTTGGTTTTGCAACCAGCAAAACTATTTAAACTTAGGGAATAATCATGACAAAAATAATAACGACATTAACCCCAACAAACCCAATGCAATCATTGATTACCGAGAAAAAAATGGCAGATTTAAATCGAGTGAAGATCCAATAGAAATTGACGGTATAGGCAAATAGACAATTAAAAAAATTGGTAAAGATGCCGAAATTTCTGAAAAACTGCGGTTTCAACACTAAAAAAGCCAAAAAAGATAAAAGAGCTAAAGCATCAAAAGCTGAATAGTTCAATGCTTAATATTATTAAGCATTGATAAAAAAACATACCTATTTAACAGACATCCCAGCTTGGGCACCCTCGTCAGGTGACATAATGAATGGGCCGCCTGAATCACTTGATGCAGCCAAGACCATACCCTCACTCATACCAAACTTCATCTTACGAGGGGTTAAGTTTGCAACCATAATAGTTAAGCGACCAACTAAAGCTGCTGGGTCATAGGACGACTTAATACCTGCAAACACTTGACGTGTTTTATCTTCCCCAATATCAAGTGTCAACTTCAACAACTTGTCAGCACCCTCTACTTGTTCTGCATTGATAATTTTAGCAATACGCAAATCCACTTTTGTGAAGTCATCAATATTAATATACTGCCCTTCTTTTTCAGTCGCTTTATCTGTATCTGAGATTGTTTTTTCTAGGTTCTCTTTATTGGCTTCGATCATCGCATCTAGCTGTTTACTATCTATTCTTGTAATTAAATGATTGTACTTACTAATTTGATGTTGCTCAGGTAATGCTTGATCAATAGCCGCCCAATCTAAAGTATCTATATTCAAAAATAATTCAATTGCCTGTGAAATTTTTGGTAACACTGGTTTTAAATATATAGTCAGCAAGCGGAACATTTCCAAAGCATCTGAACATATCTGATGTAACTCTTGATTCCGACTTACATCTTTTGCGACGACCCAAGGCGCAGCCTCTGAGACAAAGCCATTCGCTGCATCAGCTTGCTTCATAATCTCACGTAATGCTTTTGCAAAATCTCTATCATCATATGCGTTGCTAATTGGACCTGCCGCTTTACGCATATCTACAATGACTTGATGACCTGAAACTTTAGTGAGTTTGTTATCAAACCGTTTAGCAATAAAACCAGCTGTACGACTAGCAATATTAATATATTTACCGACTAAATCACTGTTCACCCGTGCGGCAAAGTCTTCTAGATTAAGATCGATATCTTCCATACTACTATTGAGTTTAGCCGCATAGTAATAACGCAAATATTCAGGATTCTTCACATGCTCTAAATAACTACGTGCAGTAATAAATGTACCGCGTGATTTAGACATTTTTTCACCATTGATGGTTAAAAAGCCATGCGCAAAAACACCAGTTGGCGTGCGATAGCCTGAATGCTCTAATGTTGCAGGCCAAAATAATGCATGAAAATATAGGATGTCCTTACCAATAAAATGGTAAAGCTCGGTTGAAGAGCCTTTTTTCCAATACTCACCAAAATCCAAATTGTTTTTAGCACACAGGTTTTTGAAACTTGCCATATAACCGATAGGGGCATCAAGCCACACATAAAAATACTTATCTGGTGCACCTGGGATTTCAAAACCAAAGTATGGTGCATCCCGTGATATATCCCAATCAATAAGCTTGTTTTCACCGGCTTCGCCCACCCATTCAGTCATTTTATTAGCAGCTTCTGCTTGCAGTGTGCCAGAGCGTGTCCAGTCACGTAAAAAGTCGCTACATTCTGAAAGCTTAAAGAAATAATGTTCTGTTTCTTTACGTTCAGGTGTTGCACCAGAAATCGCCGAAAATGGCTTAATTAAATCAGTCGGGCTATAGGTTGCACCACATACTTCACATGAGTCACCATACTGATCCTTAGCGTGGCATTTAGGACATTCACCTTTAATAAAGCGATCAGGTAAAAACATATTTTTAACTGGGTCAAAATATTGCTCTATAGTTTTAACATCAATTTTCCCATTTGCTTTGAGCGTATTATATATACCGCTAGCTAACTCACGGTTCTCTTCTGAGTTTGTAGAATAATAATTATCGAAGTCGACTAAAAAGTTGTTGAAATCAGCACTATGTTCTTGATGCACACTGTCTATTAGTGCCTCAGGTGTAATACCCTCTTTTTCCGCACGCAACATAATTGGGGTGCCATGCGTATCATCTGCACATACATAATGCACTGTATGCCCTTGCATTTTTTGAAAGCGTACCCAAATGTCAGTTTGAATATACTCCACTAAATGGCCTAAATGAATACTACCATTAGCGTACGGTAGTGCTGATGTGACTAGAATTTTGCGCGTCATAAATATGTCGTTTTAAAGAATGTTGAGTGAATGCCTTATTTTAACAAATGACGGACGCTTTCACATGGTTTAAAATACCTTATCTTTTTACTCAAGCATTATCATTAGGATACTACATGACTATTACTGAATCACTGGTACAAAACACATTAAAATTATGCATAGACCACAACACGGGTAAGGATTTTATTAGCAGTAAATCTATAAAAAATATCCATATTGATAATAACAATATTAGCCTAGATATTGTGTTGGGCTACCCAGCGAATAGCGTAATGGACGATGTTAAAAATTTAGTTGAGGATCAACTAAAAACAATAGAAGGTGTGGGCGAGGTGAACATCAACATTGGTATTCGCATCGTTTCGCATAAAGTGCAAAAAGGTGTAGATTTAATGCCTAATGTTAAAAATGTTATTGCGATTGCTTCAGGCAAAGGGGGTGTTGGCAAATCAACCACCTCCGTCAATCTTGCCTTAGCATTAACAGCCGAAGGTGCGACTGTAGGTTTGTTAGATGCAGATATTTATGGCCCTAGCCAACCACAAATGCTAGGCATTAGCGGCAAACCTAAGAGTATTGATGGCAAAGGCATAGAACCCATGCAAGCGCATGGGTTGCAAACCATGAGTATTGGTTTTTTAGTCGATACTGAAACACCGATGGTTTGGCGTGGCCCAATGGTGACGAGCGCACTTGAGCAATTGTTACGTGACACGCAATGGAAAGACCTTGATTACTTGATTATCGACTTACCCCCGGGCACAGGTGATATTCAATTAACACTCGCACAAAAAATTCCCGTCACAGGCGCTATCATCGTCACTACACCACAAGATATAGCTTTGCTAGATGCGCGAAAAGGCTTGAAAATGTTTGAAAAAGTTGGCATTCCTATTTTAGGTATAGTTGAAAACATGAGTACGCATATTTGTTCAAACTGCAATCATGAAGAACCTATTTTCGGAAGTGGTGGCGGTGCATCAATGAGTAAAGATTATAATATTGATTTGCTTGGCAGTCTTCCGCTAGATATCAAAATCCGCCAGCAAACTGATAATGGGAAACCGACTGTTGTTTCAGAGCCTAACGGAAAAATTGCTAATATTTATAAAGAAATAGCACGTAAAACAGCAATTACCATTGCCAATGCGGGGTTAGACCACAGTAGCAAATTCCCAAGCATTGTGATTCAAAACACATAATAATTTTAAACTAAGCGGTACCTAGCCCAACAATAATTACTTCACTATTGAAGTAATTATTGTTGGTTTTTTTGTTTGTCCAATATAGAGTGCTTGAATGCTTTGAATTAGATTCTCGGAAAGAGACTTTGCACATTTCAAATAAACTTTTTGAAGGCCACCGTAACCCATTTCATTATATTTCTTGGCAACCTCTTCATCCGTTTTATCGGCAGGCACACCTAAATATAAACAAACATTATCACCCTCTAGGGCAAATATAGGCGCATCCCAAAAGAACTGCGCGGCACCTATCTTAGGCGGTTTTAAATAAAAGCAATCATAACCTTCTTTGGCAACAAACCCTTTACGTCTGCGCTTCCATTCAATCAACCCGCTGCCCGGTCGTGCCAGACTCACCCCATAATCACAATAGTCATATTCATGCTTAATGGCAGATTCTAGTGCTAAATGTAAGTTAATTGAGTTAACTTCACCCCATTGTGAATAATCAGAAAATATATTCTCAGTATAACCAAGGCGATTAACATGCCAGTATGACTTACCTTTTCTCACATACTGATTGCTCAAATGACAACCTATTTCTATATCACTTTCTAGTAGTACATCTAATCGCCCGTAGTCACTGAGAGCCAAGTTGATAACTGCATCAGCACCAAGTTGGTGTGCACCCATGTCATGTCGTGCGTTGGCGTAAGGTTCAAGCATAGATTCGTTAATGAAAGTAATTTTCTGCTTATTCTTAACTTGTTCATATCGATATTGAGGCAACTTTTTATTGATAGAACGCCTTAAGCTTTTTGAGTAAGTAGCCATGACGTCTTCAATAGGTCGACCCAACTTAACAATGGTTGTCAGACAAAGTGGTACACGTAAAGCACCTAATGTTGGAAATTCAGAAACGAGTACTTGTTGGTCGGTAGGCTTCAGATTTGGATTGAATATATTTGAATGCGAGCTCTCTAAGCGATCCAAGCCATCTCTTTTTTCTGCACCTAACAGAGACTTAATTGCGGGAATAGATTGTTCACGTCCATTAAACTCTATAGGGTGTAGATTACTTTCATTTAAATAAAATATAGTTTTTTTATATTGCCAAAAACATAAGCTTTTACGAAACTGATCTACTCTCTGTCTAAAATCTCTAACCTCGTATTTAAAACTTGGCCAAATAATTGTTTTTATTTTCCGGTTCATAGCATTCCATTTGAATCTGTGTAAAAGTACATGATGTGTGTTTTTGCTTCATTTGTTAATTATAGTAATACGCAAAGTCAAATATATTTATATTGAGATAAATAAATGATCAAAATTATTTAACTACTATTCACTACATACTTCTTAGCAAACTGCTCTTTTGAGGATGTTGCAACGGGCTCTTATAATGAATCGGCAGGTGCCGACACGGATGTTAACAAAACTTTAATAATTGCAAAAGTACAAAACATACCAACAATAATTGTATTTGGGGTGAATTGGTGCTCTGATTGCCAAGCATCAAGCAAAGCAATAGAAACTGGCAAAGATGCCAGAAAAGTTGCAGATAATTTTAAAGTAGTTAGAGTCAACGTAGGTAACTTTGATGCAAACCTAGACATCGCTAGACAATATCTGTTGGCATACTGAGCTTTGCTGCGATTTCTTCGGATAGCAATATTCTTTATGTATCATAGCCAGGTCAATTATCTAAAATTAGAGAAGCTGGGGAACTATATAATTTTTTTACGGCATCAAGTCAAAAAGCTTTAATACCAACATCATAAATACTAATTTTTTGCCTACTAGCTATTCAAACTAATTAAGTTTTACACCAAAACAATACACGTCAGCACCATTACACCCTGTAATTGAGGCAGCTGGAATACTTTCTCCATTACGCCAATTATCAACAGCATCTTGCTTACCTGAGCCTGTTACAAGAAACATCACTTCCTTTGCGTTATTTAAACGATGTTGACTAATAGTAATACGTTCCGCTGGTGGTTTAGGTGCATCAAATACAGGGACAGCATCTGCACTATTATCTACAGTTTGGTTAGGAAACAAACTAGCAGTATGGCCATCCTCGCCTAAACCCAGCAATACCAAATCAAAAGCACGTACACCGACAAGTGTTTCTGCATAAGCTTTTGCACCTTCAATATTACCAAGTTCAGCAGGAATATCATGTATTTGTTCTTCGGGAATGTCGACATGATTTAACCACACGTCCCTAGCCATTTTGCTATTTCTTTCAGCATGGTCACTTGGCAAACAGCGATCATCATTATGATAAACATGCCAATTACTCCAATCAGCCGTTTGTTGACCTAATAAGTCATAAACGGCTTTTGGCGTGCTGCCACCTGCGAGTACAACCAAAAACTGCCCATCTTTTGCAATGGCTTCATTTGCTGCTTGTAATATACGTTGAAGGGCTACTTGATTAATTTCTTTTTGCGAGTTAAAGCTGTGCCATCGTGTGGCGGATTGCATTGTCATTGAGGGAAACCTAGAGTAAATGTTAGTTGATGGTGCTGATTTTGATATAATTATACTTGTTCTTAAATAAATATCGGCAAAAAATGACTAAACTTAATGATTCATGCACTTTAGTGCTATTTGGTGCAAGTGGCAATTTGTCTCGTGTAAAGCTTTTACCTGGTTTATTTCGCTTACACTCTCTAGGTAGACTTGCAGATGACATGAAAGTTCTATCTGTTGGCCGTCAACATATCGCTCGCGAGGATTGGCATACAGAAATTAAAACTATGTTAGATGCCAAATTTAAAGATGGATACGACCAAAAGCTCTATGAAAGTTTTTTAGCACGTAACTTTTACCAAGCGAATCCGCCAGATGACGCTGATGCATTTAAAAAATTAAGCGCCACTTTGAGTGATGAATTAATTTTTTCACAAAACCTGGCTTACTTTTTAAGTGTTCGCCCAACTGATTTTGCGACGATTGTTGAAAGGCTCGCTGGAGTTGGCTTAGTCGACGAGAGCAAATATTGGCGACGCGTATTGGTTGAAAAACCATTCGGTACCAATTTAGCTGGTGCACAAGATTTACAGGCTAAATTAACCAAGTACTTAAAGGAAAGCCAAATTTACCGTATTGATCATTATTTAGGTAAGTCTGCCATCCAAAATATAATGCTCACAAGATTTACAAATGCGATGCTAAGCCCAATTTGGAACAATGAACATATCGACCACATTCAAATTACAAATAATGAAATTTTAGGTGTCGGTGAACGTACAAAATTCTACGATGCTACTGGCGCTTTACGTGATATGTTCCAAAGCCATATGCTGCAAACATTAGCACTAGCTACAATGGAAGCACCAAAAGATTTAACACCTGAAAACATTCGTGCTGAAAAAATCAAACTATTACAATCCATTCGCCCAATAGATGTAAAGAATATTGAACAACAAGCATTTCGTGCACAATATGCTGAAGGTCGGGTTTGTATTGCAGACGGTCATGGTGAAAATGTTCACGGCTATGTGGAAGAACTAGAACGTGATGGTATGCCACCGAGCAGCACTGAAACCTATGCTGCAGTTAAACTCTATATCGATAATGATCGCTGGAAAGGCGTTCCTTTTTATGTACGTACTGCCAAACGTATGCATCAAGGTAATGTAGCAGTATCAGTGCGTTTCAAAAAAGCACCGATGCAGCTTAATGAAAACCAACATCAAAACTGGTTAATCATGAACATTCAACCTCGTGAGTGTTTGAAAATGGAAATTGAATCAAAAGTACCAGGTTTGGATATTGAAACACGGACACTTAGCATGGACTTGCCTCAGCGTATTCAAGGCGATGAATCGATTGATTCTTATGAAACCTTACTGCTTAATTTAATTGAGGGTGATGCTTCTCAATATCTGCATATTGACGAGGTAGAAGCACAGTGGAAATTGGTCGACCCTATTGTTAAAGCATGGGCTGAAGATAAATCTCCAGTCGTGCAATACCGCGCTGGCAATCGTGACCCAGTAGAATCAAAAGTGATTTTCGATCATGAAGACCAATTCTGGCGCTACAGCATTGAATTAGGTGGCGATGAGCAGCATTAATTCATAAAATAAAAATAACGTTAAAAATAGAATGAAATTATTGTTATTATTTCAATAGTTTTAAAGCGGAGTCAAAGCTTCGCTTTTTCATCATAATTACATAAGTAGAAATTACTGGGCAAAAAATGAGTATAAAATCAGATAACTGGATACGAAAAATGGCGGAACAACATGGCATGATTGAGCCGTTTGAGCCCAACCAAGTCAAATCAAATGCAGCAGGTGAACGCTTAGTGTCATATGGCACCTCAAGTTATGGCTACGATATTCGTTGCTCTAGAGAATTCAAGTTATTCACAAACTTGAATAGCACTATCGTCGACCCAAAAAACTTTGACCCAAACTCTTTTGTTGAAGTAGAAGAGGATTTTTGTATCATCCCACCTAACTCATTCGCATTAGCGCGCACTGTGGAGTACTTTCGTATTCCACGAAATGTATTAACAGTTTGCTTAGGCAAAAGCACTTATGCACGTTGCGGCATTATCGTGAACGTCACCCCGTTTGAGCCAGAGTGGGAAGGTTATGTGACATTAGAATTTAGCAATACCACACCATTGCCGGCGAAAATATATGCCAATGAAGGCTGTGCACAAGTATTATTCTTTGAAGCAGATGATGATGATGTATGTGAAACGAGTTACAAAGATCGTGGTGGAAAATATCAAGGACAAGTAGGCGTCACCCTACCAAAAACCTAACAATAAAACTTAGGCCAAACAATGAAATTTAAGTTTCCTGTCGTCATTATTGATGAAGATTTTCGTACTGACAACTCGTCAGGCTTTGGTATTCGCGTACTCGCAGATGCGATTGAAGCAGAGGGTGTTGAGGTTATCGGTGTAACTAGCTATGGTGATGTAGCTTCATTCGCGCAACAACAAAGTCGTGCTTCTGCTTTTATACTCTCAATTGATGATGAAGAAATAGTAGAAGAAAAACCAGAAGCCATTGAGGCTTTGCGTGTATTTGTAGAAGAAATTCGCTATCGCAATGACGATATTCCTATTTTTTTACATGGTGAAACGCGTACCTCCCGCCATATTCCTAACGATGTATTGCGGGAATTACATGGGTTTATTCACATGTATGAAGATACACCAGAATTTATTGCACGTATGATTTTGCGCGAAGCAAAGACTTATTTAGATAGTCGAACACCTCCGTTTTTTAAAGCGTTAACGCAATATGCAGCCGATGGTTCATACTCTTGGCATTGTCCTGGACATTCTGGTGGTGTAGCGTTTTTAAAATCTCCTGTTGGACAAATGTTTCACCAGTTTTTTGGTGAAAATATGTTACGTGCTGACGTATGTAACGCGGTTGATGAGCTAGGCCAATTACTCGATCACACCGGTCCAATTGGCGCATCAGAGCGCAATGCAGCACGTATCTTTAATTGCGATCATTTATATTTTGTCACAAATGGCACTTCAACATCAAACAAAATTGTTTGGAATTCAACTGTTGCACCAGGTGATGTTGTCGTGGTCGATCGCAACTGTCACAAGTCTGTATTACACGCCATTATTATGACTGGTGCCATCCCTGTTTTCCTAATGCCAACACGTAATCATTTTGGTATTATTGGTCCTATTCCAAAAAGTGAATTCACTTGGGAAAATATTCAGAAAAAAATAGAACAAAATCCATTTATTACTAATAAAAATGCAAAACCGCGTGTACTGACCATTACTCAATCCACTTATGATGGCGTGTTATATAACGTTGAAGAAATCAAAGAAATGCTCGATGGAAAAATCGACACATTGCATTTTGATGAAGCCTGGTTACCACATGCTACTTTCCATGATTTTTACGGTGACTATCATGCCATTGGCGAAGATAGACCGCGCTGCAAAGATTCAATGGTGTTCTCAACACAATCGACACATAAATTATTAGCGGGTTTAAGCCAAGCCTCACAAATTTTAGTTGAAGATGCCACAAACAATAAGCTAGATAGAGATGTATTCAATGAATCTTATTTAATGCACACTTCTACCAGCCCACAATATTCAATTGTTGCCAGTATTGATGTAGCAGCGGCGATGATGGAAGCCCCTGAAGGTAATGTGTTGGTAGAAGAGTCTATTATGGAGGCTTTAGACTTTCGGCGTGCAATGCGAAAAGTTGAAAAAGAATGGGGAACAGGCTGGTGGTTTAAAGTATGGGGACCAGACAACCTCACAGAAGAAGGTATAGAAGAGCGTGAAGCTTGGATGCTTAAAGCCAACGAGGATTGGCATGGCTTTGGTGATTTAGCTGAAGGTTTTAATATGCTTGACCCTATCAAAGCCACTATTATTACGCCAGGGTTAGACATAAACGGCAACTTCTCTGATCAGTTTGGCATTCCAGCAGCAATTGTTACTAAATACTTAGCCGAGCATGGCGTGATTGTTGAAAAGACAGGCCTTTATTCATTCTTTATTATGTTCACAATTGGCATTACCAAAGGGCGCTGGAACACAATGGTAGCCGCCTTACAACAATTCAAAGATGAATATGATCGGAATCAGCCAATTTGGAAAGTACTTCCAGAATTCGCAAAAAAACATCCTAACCAGGAACGCTTGGGTTTACGTGACTTGTGTACACAAATTCATGATGTTTATAAAGCAAATAATATTGCACGCCTAACAACCGAAATGTATTTATCTAACATGGTGCCAGCGATGAAACCTACCGATGCGTTTGCCAAAATGGCGCATAAAGAAATTGATCGCGTACCTATTGATGATTTAGAAGATAGAATCACAGCGGTATTGCTAACACCTTACCCACCGGGCATTCCATTGCTCATCCCTGGAGAGCGATTCAATCAAGTAATTATTAATTACCTAAAGTTCACCCGTACATTTAACAAAAAATTCCCTGGTTTCGAAACTGATGTCCATGGTTTGGTTAATGAGCTTGTCGATGGCCAATCTGTTTATTACGTCGATTGTGTAAAAAACTAAGTCATTTCATATTGCAAAGTAGCCAAACGGGCTATAGCACCGTGTAACTTTAAGAATTAATATGCATTATTAACACCAGTGACTCATTGACTAAATCAATGTTACGGAGTTGGTTATGCAAGAAAATTGGCAATTAGTTATTAGTTGTTTTATCGCATCACTGTTTCTACTGTTCAGTAAGCTTACCTATGCTGAAGGTCTAATGAATGCTGCAAACCTTCAAAGACAAACAATTGAAAGCGGCACAAAAGTTGCACCATTGAATCCAGCTCAAGCACTAAATATGCATAGAGAACCACAAACCGAGAGTAGTGGTGTAAATCGTAATAGCACTGAAGTTTCAACTTCAAAAAGTAGTATAACGAAGGGAAACCATATAAGCGCTAGTAAAATCGGAGAAAAACCTGAAGAGAACCCTTACGCTTTACTTGTTAAATTAGCTTTTACAGGAAAAGGTTCTAATGACATTAATAGTTATGTAGATGCTGCAGCTTTCTACTGTAGCAATGCTAAAGATAACAATGATCAAAATGCACTATTTGCGCTTGCTTGGATGTACGCTAATGGGCGCGGTGTTGATAAAGATATTGGCATTTCGCGCTTGTTATTCAAAAAAGCAGCGGATCAAGGTCATAAAAATGCACAACACTGGTTAAGTAAAACTGGCACTTCACATACCACTGCAACATTGCCTACTTGCATGCATCCAGATCAGCCTAAACAATCTGAAGTGAAAATTGTCTCGAAAAAGATTGAAACGCAACCATCTTTTTATAAAAAAGGTCCAATTTATAAAATAGTAGCTAAACATGCACCTCGATACAACATTGAAACTGATTTAGTCATGGCGTTTATTGCCATTGAGTCTGGCTACGACCCCAAAGCCACCTCAAATAAAAATGCACAAGGATTAATGCAGCTTATTCCAGCAACCGCAGCACGTTTTAATGTTAAAAATCCTTATGATCCTGAGCAAAACATCAAAGGTGGTATCGCTTATTTACAATGGTTATTAGCTTTTTTCAAAGGTGATGTTCTATTGGTTTCTGCGGCTTATAATGCTGGAGAGAATGCCGTCGAAAGATATAAAGGTGTACCACCTTATTCCGAAACAAGAAAATATGTTAAAAAAATTGCTGCACTTTATAAAAAAACTTTTCACCCATACCAAAGAGATTTAAATTTAAATAAGACGACGTCTATTATTACAGTTTCAAGGAACCAGTGATTGATGGTAATTATTAATCGTCAATCCTTAAAAAATTTTTCAACTTTATTTCGCGCGTACTCTACATAGCTATAGCCTAACCCATCATTACTAGTATGTTTTTCGCGGGCAGTTTCTTTCCATTCACTCATATCAAATGCCGGTAAAAATGCATCCCCCTCAAAACTATCATGCACTTCAGTAATATACAGCTTATCGCCCAATTGCAAGCCCATGTTATAAAGCTCTGCACCCCCAATAAGAAAAGCCTCATCGTCATTGGCACAGGCTTGCATGGCTTCTTTTAGACTATGCACGATTAATGCACCTTCAACTTGGTATTGTTTATTTCGAGTAACAATTACAGTCGTTCGCCCCGGTAATAAACGTCCTAATGACTCAAAAGTCTTGCGCCCCATTATAATATGGTGCCCTATCGTCAGCGCTTTGAAACGTTTTAGGTCTTCTGGCAAATGCCAAGGTATTGTATTGTTAATTCCAATGGCTCTGTTTTCGGCCATCGCCGCAATAATAGAAAGTTGTTGCATATAACTATTATACTGGATGTTTGCTTCGAATCATTTTAGACTTAAATCTATGCGCATTCACTACCCAAGTTCATTTTTAAGGCTGTTGTTGATCGGTTTTGCTTTTGCCATTTTTCCGCTTTTATGGGCGTTTACAAATACAAATATCGCTTTTGGAAATCTAGCTAAACAAAGCGAAATAAAAATTTCAAATGCTGTCGAAACTACACGTATCAGTCATGCATTACAAGAGGAACTAAGTTTAATGGAACGTAGTGCAAGACAATACCATGTGCTAAATGACAAGTTGTTATTCGAAAACTATTTACAGGGAAACGCTGCATTTACAGCATCGATGTCACGTTTATTAGTACTCACAAATAATAGCGTGCAACGCGAAAATATTAAAACACTGGAAACACAAACTCAAAAACTACATAAAGCAATTATAAATAGTAAAAATGCAGATGTGGACGACATGACTTTTTTAAATGTGTTCGACAGTCTTAATCAATATATCGATATTATTCTTAAAAAAAACAATACGCTTATTGATAAGGCCAGCTTAGCATTAACCAATTCTGCTCAAAAAATGCAAAAAAATCTATTATTGCAAAGCTTAGTGTTGATTCCATTAACGATATTAATCGCAGGTATTATTGCTGTGTTGTTAGCCCGCCCAATAAGCCTTATGGATAGTGCAATACGCAACCTTGGTGAGGGCTATTACAACCAGCCAATTAAAATTGATGGGCCTGGTGATCTACGTACTTTAGGCAAACGTTTAGATTGGTTGCGAATAGAGTTAAAAGATATTGCTGAGCAGAAAACACAGTTTTTACGCCATGTCTCTCACGAGTTAAAAACGCCGCTCACAGCAATTCGTGAAGCAACGGAGCTGTTACATGATGGTGTCGGTGGCGCATTATCTAGCCAACAAACTGAAATAACTAAAATTCTTAAAGACAATAGTATTCGCCTACAAAAAATGATCGAAAATCTATTGAATTTTACAAAATTTGAATCCTTACAATCACAATCAGTAATAGAACCATTATTGCTATTTGATATTGTATATAAAGCGTTACATGCTCATGCACTAAGCATTACGAATAAGCAAATAACTGTAGAAAATAACATCCAAGTTGATCATAAGATAATGATAGATGAAGAAAAGTTGACGATGATTTTTGATAATTTAATTTCCAATGCTGTGAAATTCACCCCTTCCTCAGGTCGAATTAACATTAAATGCTCAAAAGAAAAAAATTGGGTCCATATTGATTTTTTTGATAATGGGCCAGGATTTAGCAAAAAAGAATTTAATAAGGTATTTGATCCTTTTTATCGTGGACAAGCAATTAGCCAAGGTTTAATTAAAGGCAGTGGCTTAGGTTTAACTATTATTAGGGACTTAGTTGAAAGTCTCGGTGGCACTATTAAACTCAACCCTAGTAAGCAAGGTGCTCACTTTAGCTTATCATTACCAAATAATGCATCATCTAACAAGACAAAACAATCATGAAATATTACATAATTTTTACATCTCTTTTATATTCTTTGTTACTTACTGGGTGTGTAACGCATACCAATAGCCCAATTGATAATGGCGTTAAATTAGAGGTAATCGAAGATCAGCATATACAGGAAACTTTGATTTTTCTTCAAATTTTTTTCAAAGAAACCACCGAAATACAAAAGATTAAAATTGAAGCTTCTAACCGAGCATTAAGTATTAATCCAAATAACCTTCATCATCGGATCAAACTAGCAGTGATGCTATTTGTGGCTAATAAGCCATTACAAAACACTATAAAAGCCAATAAAATATTGAAAAATTTATTGCAGGACAATACTTTAAATCCTGAAGATGCAGCCTTCGTAAGCTTACTGAATGCATACTCAGAATTATTGAATAAAAAGCATACGGAAATTAAAAGAGCTCATACTAAACAAGATGTTTTATTAGATAGAAATCAAGCTTTGCAAAAACAGTTAGACAATTTAAAAAGTATTGAAAAAAGCATGATCGAACGCTCGACTAATCCAGATTCAAAGACTAATGCCAAGCCCTAATATACTCATTGTAGATGACGACGCAGATATCCTAAAACTCATTAGTATGCGTTTAATAGCGGCCGGTTATGAAACTACCACCGCAAATTGTGGTGAGCAAGCAATGGTCAAAATTGCTTTAAAACGGCCTGATTTAATTGTAAGCGATTTACGTATGCCGAGTATGGATGGTATGGCACTCTTAGATGCAGCACATAAAATCCACCCTACGCTACCTATTATCATGCTCACAGCACACGGCTCTATTCCCGATGCAGTAAAGGCTATGCAGAGAGGTGCATTTGGCTTTTTAACCAAACCTTTTGATAGCCGAGAGTTATTACAGAAAGTAGCAGCAGCATTACGTATCAATGGGTTACAAACATTATTTAACATGCAAGAAAATAATGAAAATACTTGGCGAAAAAACATACTGTCGCGTAGCCCGCAAATGGAAAACTTGTTAGTCCAAGCAAAACTAGTAGCACCGACTGATGCAAGTGTATTTATTCAAGGCGAAAGTGGTTCAGGTAAAGAGTTATTGGCGCGCGCTATTCATAAAGCTAGCCATCGTAATACAAAAGCATTTGTGGCGGTCAATTGCGGAGCCATCCCTGAAAATTTATTAGAATCAGAATTATTTGGTCATGCTAAGGGTTCGTTTACAGGTGCAGTCAATAACCATACAGGCTTATTCGAAAGTGCAAACGGCGGTACATTATTTTTGGATGAAATTGGCGATATGCCACAACCACTACAAGTTAAAGTATTGCGTGCATTACAAGAACGTATTGTCCGTCCCGTTGGTAGTACCAAAGATGTTGCAGTCGATGTAAGAATAATTTCTGCGACGCATCAAGACCTAGCCATTGCGATGGACAAAGGCAGTTTTAGAGAAGACTTATTTTATCGCATTAATGTCGTTAGCTTGGAAATTCCAAGTTTGGCAGAACGTCGAGAAGACATCAGCTTATTGGCTAATCATTTTATCGACAGCTTTAATAAGAAATATAAAAAGACAGTTAGAAGCTTAGCACCAGAAGCGCTAGAATTACTAATAGCTGCTGATTTACCTGGCAATATTCGACAACTACAAAATGTGATTGAACAAACAGTTGTATTATCCACCACGCAAATCGCACCTGTAAACTTATTGCAAAAAGCATTACAAGCAACGGATAAAAATATAATTCCCTACGATATGGCTAAGCAACAATTTGAACAAAGCTATTTAGTGAATCTATTAAAAGCCACACAAGGAAACGTTGCGCAAGCAGCTAAGCTAGCAAAGCGCAATCGCACTGAATTTTACCGCCTTTTAGAACGTCATCATATTCAAGCAGCTTCATTTAAAAAAAATCATAAAAGCTAGTTAAATGCTTTGAATAATTTTGTCGTTATTTAGCGATTTAATTTATTGTTAATATTCAGTTATTTAGCTATTCATAACTATATTCTGTCGTTTTTAGGCGACATAAATTATCTTTTTAAAGAAGCATCATAACTCCAACCCATTGATTTTATTAATTAATTTAAGTTGGCACGTTACTCGCTATATATTAATTGTAAGATTGCTGATTTACTCAGTAGTAAGAGTTTTCAAAATTTTTAATAAATATAGGAGTACAAGATGTCATTCATCCCCTCAATCCAAAATTTCAGCCTTATGGTCGTTGGCGCTTCAACTTTATTAGCCTTCACTACGATGAGCACAAATGCACTTGCCAACGAAGATATGAAAGCAAAAACAGTTAAAGTTGCAGATTCAAAAACAGTAGAACAAATGGAAAAAATACCTGCTGACACTAACTTTCAAAAGCTAGACGAAGACAACAATGGCAAGATATCACTCAAAGAAGCTGCTAAAGATAAAGATTTATTCACAAAATTTGAGAAATCAGATGTTAATAAAGACGGCATGATCACCTCAGATGAATATGCAGCCCTTGTTGGTAAAACAGCAGTAAATTAATTCAAAACGATTAACTTACTTGTGACTCCCCCCCCTGAAGGTCGCGAGTCGAGGCTGTCCCGAAAAGGGCAGCCTCTTTTTTATCTCAATATATAACTTTATTAAACCATGCCTGGTGATTTAAATGCTGTGGATGGTTTAAATAGCAGAATATATTTCGAAAATATCTACAAGCTTTTAGACACTGAACGGATATGAAATAGGGTCATGGCATTCATAACCTTGCACTTTAAAATCATCCACCGTAACCCAAGTTTCTAAATCTATTAGGTTTTTAATATCCGGATTAATAATTAATTGAGGTGGCTCAAATGGCTCACGTTTTAGTTGCTTGTTTCGCATTAGATCTAGTTGGTCTTCGTAGATGTGTGCGTTGACGATTTTATGATAAGCCTTACCTGCCTTATGGCCTGTAATTTGTGCCATTATCGCGAGCATAAAGTAAACTTGTACCATATTGAAATTTAAACCTAATGGCACATCGCAACTTCTTTGCGTGCTGTTGAGATAAAGCGTATTGCCAAGCAATGAAAAATGATGGCTATACATGCATGGACGCAAACATCCCATGTGAAAAACGCCAGGATGATAAAACGAATAAATCTCACCTCGATTATCAATGCCAGCACGCAAATCATCATATATATTTTTTAGTAAATCGACACTTCCACCATCTGGCTTAGGGAAGTTTCTGCCTACTTTACCGTATATAAAACCGCAGTCATCTTCACCTTTTCTAAAAGGGTTTACGAGCCAATCTTGATTTTTATTTGCATTGGCATCCCAAGTTTTGGTACCAATTTTTCTAAAATCTGCAGCATTATCATAACCACGAATATAACCAATCATTTCTGCGATAGCTGACTTGTAGTAGCTCTTCCTAGTAGTAACTAGAGGAAAATTACCTTGATCAACATCATAAGTTAAATCGGCATTAATTACAGTCAAACAACGCTTACCAGTTCTTTTATTCTCGACCCATACTCCTTCATCGACAATTCTTTGGCAAAGTGCTAAATATTGCTTCATGTTGTTTTTTCTTGAATATATGCTTTTATCGCATCAACACTGACGTCCATTACCTCAGATTTCTGTGGCAACTCTTCCAAGCCTTCTAAGCTTGCTGGGCGTGCTGGTTTTTCACCAAGGGCCTCTTTTATTGATTCTTCAAACTTAGCAGGCAGTGCTGTTTCTAACACCACCATTGGCGTATCTGAAACGCGATGTTCCATTGCGACTTTTAAACCATCAGCCGTGTGGGTATCAATAGTGACATTATATTTTGCTTTTGTAGCACGAATAATTTGTATTCGATTTTCATGGTTACTGTTACCAGATTCAAGCCCGTAAGCAACAACTTGTTTAAAGTAGCCTCCATCATTTAAATCAAATGCACCACCCGAATCAATTTTATGCCAAAGCTCACGCATTTTAGCGCCATCTCGCCCGACTAGATCGAATATAAAGCGCTCAAAATTAGACGCTTTACTAATATCCATCGAAGGACTTGAGGTATGGTAAGTATTTTCTGAGCCACGCGGACGGTAGACACCGGTTTTAAAGAACTCGTCTAACACGTCATTTTCATTAGTTGCTATCACCAGCTTATCAATAGGCAAACCCATCATGCGAGCAATGTGTCCAGCACATACGTTACCAAAATTACCAGTTGGCACGGCAAAACTGACCTTTTCATTATTTTTTTTAGTAACAGACAAGTAACCTTTAAAGTAATACACCACCTGTGCAACAATGCGTCCCCAGTTGATGGAATTCACAGCACCGATTTTATACTCAGCTTTAAAGGCATGGTCATTGGATACTGCCTTAACCATATCTTGTGCGTCATCGAAAACGCCTTTTACTGCAATGTTGAAAATATTTTCATCTTGCAAACTGAACATTTGCGCAGTTTGAAAACGACTCATTTTTCCATACGGTGAAAGCATAAATACGCGCACACCTTTTTTACCACGCATTGCATACTCAGCCGCTGAACCAGTGTCACCAGATGTCGCACCTAAAATATTAGTAGTTTGATTTCGTTTAGCCAATACATACTCAAACAAGTTACCTAACAACTGCATGGCCATATCTTTAAAGGCCAAAGTTGGCCCATTTGAAAGATTGAGCAAATAGAGGTTGTTTTCTAGTTTTAAAATCGGCGTAATATCTTCTGCATTTTGACCATCACGCACATGAGCATAGACGACTGCGCGGTAAGTTTTATTGATAATTGCGCGTAAATCTGCAGCTGGAATATCATTTTCTTCGATCAGTCGACTTAGGATCGCAAATGCTAAATCACGATAATTCATATCTCGCATGGCATTTAAATCAGCATCATTAAATTTAGGATATTCTTCTGGTAAGTATAAGCCACCATCAGGGGCTAAACCACCTAATAAAATATCACTAAAATTTTGTGCAGGTGATTGCCCGCGCGTACTAATGTATTTCATAAATTCAATATTTCATAAAAATTAATAGAACTAAGACTTAATGCATATATTCTAATGGACATAAATTAACGAGGCTAAATTAGCCATCAAGTGATTCCATACGAAGTTTAACGATTTCCCCAGTAATTTCTGGCAACAGTTTCATTTCGTTAATTGCAGCGTTTATATTTTTCTCAACAGTAGTATGCGTCAAAATTACAATATCTGCTTCTACTTGACCTACTTTTGGCTCTTTTTGTAACATGCCATCGATTGAAATACTGCGAGCTGCTAATATTTTTGTCACATCAGCGAGCACACCGGCTTCATCAGAAGCATGTAAGCGCAAATAATAAGCACTAGAAATTTCTTCTATTGGCAAAACAGGAAAGTCTTCAGCTTGATCGGGCTGGTAACCTAGGTATGGCACGCGTTGTTCAGGTGAGGCATGCATTAGCCGTGCAATATCTGCTATATCAGCAACAACGGCACTAGCAGTAGCTTCAGCACCAGCACCAGCACCATAATATAGTGTCGGGCCAACTGCATCGCCTTGTACCAACACAGCATTCATCGCACCATCGACATTTGCCATTAAACGTTTTTCTGGAATGAGTGTTGGATGCACGCGTAATTCCACACCTTTTTCAGTTAGTTTAGTAACGCCCATTAATTTCACGTTATAGCCTAACTCTTCAGCATAGCTAATATCAATTTGCGCCAGTTTTGTAATGCCTTCAGTGTAGGCTTGTTCAAATTTCATTGGCATACCAAACGCAATTGCCGACATAATAACGAGTTTGTGTGCTGCATCAATGCCTTCGACGTCAAATGTTGGGTCGGCCTCTGCATAGCCTAAACGCTGAGCTTCACCAATCACGTCTTGATAACTCAAGCCTTTTTCACGCATTTCAGTAAGAATGAAATTGGTTGTCCCGTTAATAATACCTGCAACCCATTCAATCCGGTTTGCCACTAGGCCTTCGCGCAATGCCTTAATAATAGGGATACCACCAGCAACAGCTGCTTCATAAGCTACCATGACGCCAGCGGCGCGTGCAGCAGAGAATATCTCATTACCATGCACTGCGATTAAGGCTTTATTCGCTGTCACAATATGTTTTTTATTAGCGATGGCTTTTAAAATCAGATCTTTAGCAATGCCAGAACCACCAATTAACTCCACTACAACATCAACATTTGGGTTGTTAATGACCTCAAATGCATCGTTGGTAACGCTCACATTTTTGCTAACGATGCCTCTTACACGTTCAGCATCTTTATCTGCTACTTGAACAACTTGCGTTTCGACACCTGTGCGTCGTGTAATTTCAGCAGCGTTTCTTGTGAGTACTTCATAAGTACCACCTCCGACGGTGCCTAACCCTAAAATACCTACATTAAGCTTTTTCAAACTTTAGCTCCAAACTTCTCTCTATATTTTTTTAAAAAACGGTCAATACGCTTCATTGCATCTTTCAGTTCATCAGCAATGGGTAAAAATACGACCCGAAAATGATTCGGTGTTTGGCAATTAAAACCAGACCCTTGCACTATCAACACCTTTTCTGCGAGCAACAGATCTAAAACAAATTGCTGATCATCTTCTATCGGGTAAATCTCTGGGTCTAGTGTGAAAAATAAATACATGGCTGCTTTAGGTTTCATACAACTAAGACCAGGAATAGCCGTCAACATTTCGTAGGCGATATCACGTTGCTGACATATGCGCCCATCTGGTGCAACTAAATCATCAATACTTTGGTAGCCCCCCAGTGCCGTTTGTATAGCCAACTGACCTGGCACATTGGAGCAAAGTCGCATCGATGCCAATATGTCCAAACCCTCTATGAAATCTTTCGCATGTGACTTATCACCAGACGTAATCATCCATCCGGCGCGATAGCCACAGGCACGGTGGTTTTTAGAGAGCCCATTAAAAGTCAGAAAAAACACATCCTCGGCTAATGATGCCATTGAGATGTGTTCATTCCCGTCAAATAGTACTTGATCGTAAATCTCGTCAGCCATAATAACCAACTCATGCTGCCGTGCAATCTCAATCAAGCCTTCTAAGGTTTCTTTTGGGTAAAGCGCACCAGTAGGATTGTTAGGGTTAATCACCACAATCGCACGCGTTTTTTCAGTAACTTTTGATTCAATATCCTCAAGGTCTGGCAGCCATTCATTTTCTTCATCACAAACATAATGTTGCGGAACGCCACCCGCCAATGTCGTCGCAGCTGTCCATAATGGATAATCAGGCATAGGCACTAACACTTCATCACCATTGTTTAGCAAAGCTTGCATTGCCATGACAATAAGCTCAGACACGCCATTGCCAAGGATAACGTCGTCTACCCTCACTCCAGCAACACGCTGCCTCTGTGTGTAATGCACAATCGCCTTACGCGGTTCAAACAAGCCTTTGCTATCCGTATATCCACCGGATTTAGAAATATTTCTAATCACGTCCTGACGAATTTCTTCAGGGACATCAAAGTTAAATACACTTGGGTTACCTATATTAAGCTTGATAATTCTATGACCGTCCTCTTCCATCTGGCGCGCGTGCTCAAGTACTGGTCCACGAATGTCGTAGCAAACTTTATCAAGCTTGATAGATTTTTTTAATGGCTGCATAGTTTCTCTGATAGTTGCATAACAAATATTTATAACGAATAAATACTATTTAATATTTGAAAGCAAAATTTATAAAAGAATACAGTTTACATTAGAATAGGGTCTGGACTCAACGAAAGGGATATCAAGGTAAAGCAATGAAGCTACATCTCACTACCACAAAAGATAATTTTCTTATCACTGGCTACGAAGCCGACTTTATTGAAATCAATAAAAAGCGTTATAACAAAAGTCTTATTTTGCTCTCGGACCAAATCATAGAGAATTGGCCGATCAATACTTTAAAAGATATCACAGATGCTAGTTTTACCGATTTAGTGAAGTTAAAGCCTGAGGTGATTTTATTAGGCACAGGTAAACAACATCAATTTTTGCACCCTAAAATGTTTCAATCACTAACGAATGAAGGCATAGCGCTTGAATGCATGACTACTGCTGCCACTTGCAGAACCTATAATATTTTAATGGCTGAAGGCCGCAAAGTAGCCGCAGCACTTATTTTATAAAGCAGATCACTATTGCAAATTAAATTTATTGCGGACTTAACGTTAGCTCTAACCCGCTATCGGTAATCTGCATGTCTTTGGGGTTGTAAGTCGTCGACCCGATGGTCAAATCTTCTGGCTTAACTGTATACAAAGCTAAACCATCCAACATCTCACTACCTACAGTTTTTGCCAAAGCGTTCAATAAGTCGTTATATTTACCACCAGCGCCGTCAAAATTAAATTCTTCAACAGCAGGCTCATCTAACACAACTGAACTAGTGGCTACATCAAAACGTAACTTACCAGAAATACCTAATTTCCCAGACAAGCTCTCACCAAATAAAGCACTCGATAATTTGGTATCCATGGTGGTGTTCATGCGGCCTGTATTTTTATCAAAAGTCACTAGCGAATTACTTAAATTCACATCAAACACTTTTAATAATGAAATCGGAATGGCCAATTTCTCGTTAAGCTTTTCTTGAATCTGCGCTTCTGACACGTTAATCGTGCGATCGCCCATCACGGAAGCACAACTTACTAACAACAAAACAATTAAAGCGAATACTAACTTTTGCATAGGTTATCTTTGAATATCTAGATACCTAACTAATGCGCTTCATAGGTTTTTAGTTGATAGCGCCAATGTGGCATTGGTGCCACCAAAACCAAAACTGTTTGATAGTGCTGTTTCAATTTTCACATTATCAACACGTTTTTGTACGATGTTTAAGCCTTCTGTTATTGGGTCTAATATTTCAATATTGGCAGAAGCCGCAATAAAGTTATTTTCCATCATGATCATAGTATATATCGCTTCGTTGACCCCAGCTGCACCTAGTGCATGGCCTGAAAGCGATTTAGTAGAAGCAATCGCAACATTATTATCCGACCCAAACACTTCACGAATCGCCTCAATTTCTTTGCTATCTCCTACGGGTGTTGAGGTGCCATGTGTGTTCATGTAATCAACTTTTTCAATTTGCTTACCATCATGACCTTGCAACGCTAAATTCATACAACGCACTGCCCCTTCGCCACTCGGTGCAACCATGTCATGACCATCTGAAGTAGCACCATAGCCAAGCACTTCTGCGTATATTTTTGCGCCTCGTGCTTTGGCATGTTCATACTCTTCCAATACCACAACACCGCCACCACCAGATATAACGAAACCATCACGGTTAGCGTCATAGGTACGTGAAGCTTTATCTGGTGTATCGTTATAATTGCTGCTTAGGGCACCCATGGCGTCAAATAAGTAACTCATAGTCCAATGTTCTTCCTCGCCACCACCAGCAAAAATAACGTCTTGTTTACCAAGTTGAATTTGTTCTACGCCTGCGCCAATGCAGTGCGCACTGGTTGAACAAGCAGAACTAATGCCGTAGTTGACGCCTTTAATTTTTGCACCAGTGGCTAAACAAGCTGCAATACCGCTACTCATGGTCTTCGTCACCATATATGGTCCAACACGCCGAATACCTTTTTCAGCCAAGGTATTAGTGCCTTGCAACATGCTTTCTGTAGAAGTTCCGCCTGCACCAACAATTAAACCAGTCCGCACGTTTGACACTAAATCTTCAGACATTTTAGCGTCTTCAATAGCTTGCTGCATCGCCAGCCATGCATAGGCGTGCCCTTTCGCCATAAAGCGTAGTAATTTGCGATCAATCAACGCTTCAATATTTAAGTTTTTAATATCGCCAGCAATATGAGAGCGCATGCCACGATCGGCATATTCTTGCTTAAATGAAATGCCAGTCTGGCCATTAAATAAGCTCTGTCTAACTTCATCTTTATTATTGCCTAAGCTAGATACGATGCCTAGCCCTGTGATAACGACACGTTTCATTCCGTGCTCTCCTTAAACTAAAATTTAAAAATTATCTGTTCTTGTAAATAAACCAACACGTAAATCATTAGCAGTGTAAATTTCACGGCCATCTATACTCATAGTGGCATCAGAAATTCCCATAACTAGCTTACGCAATATCACACGTTTTAAATCAATGGTATAAGTTGCCATTTTAGCATTAGGGAGGACTTGCCCTGAAAACTTAACTTCTCCAGCACCCAATGCGCGCCCTCTTCCTGGCCCACCTTTCCAGCCCAAGTAAAACCCCACTAATTGCCACATAGCATCTAAGCCTAAACAACCTGGCATTACTGGATCACCCGTAAAGTGACAATCAAAAAACCATAATTCAGGATTAATATCTAATTCTGCAATGATTTGTCCTTTTCCGTATTTCCCACCATCTTCTGTAATACTTACAATACGATCAAACATAAGCATTGGCGGAAGTGGTAATTGCGCATTACCTTCGCCAAACAACTCTCCTCTACCACACGCCAACAACTCTTCTTTGGTATAACTATTTTGTTTTGTCATTTTAAATTCTTATAGTTAATAAATTTATATAAAGAAAAGTATAGAATGAGAAAAAAGTACAAACTCCTAATATTCCATACTATTCATAGTTAATTATCCACTATTTTTACCATCTGTGTTAAATGCCAGTGTAATTATAATAAATACCTGCCGCCAATAGATGGCTTAATAAATAAACAACAATTACCTCAACATTATTTCTACAACGCCTCTAGGGCTATCTGAAAATGCAATAAAGCTTAGACCCACAAAATTAAAGATCAAAAAACTCACTAACATCCATCAAAATTTGATCATGCTATACAAACCTGTATACTTTCCGAAGAATTAAGTTTAGTATTTGAAACAAATTCAAGTTTAGTAACGCTTTATAATCCATTAAAATTGTTAAGGAACACTCAAATGAGCGACCGTCAACTGGCCGACTGGCGTAGTCATGCGCTAACTTTAGAAACTGAAGTGAACAAAGTAGTCGTAGGACAAGAAAAACCTATTCGATTAATTACGACTTCTATTTTTGCTCGCGGGCATGTGTTGCTTGAGGGTGATGTAGGTGTAGGCAAAACAACATTGTTACGTGCAATTGCACGTGGTGTAGGTGGTGATTATCAACGTATTGAAGGTACGATTGATTTAATGCCTAATGATTTGGTTTATCACACATATCTTGGTGAAGATGGAAAACCGCACGTAAGCCCAGGTCCAATTTTGCAAGCAGGTGAGAATTTATCCATATTTTTCTTTAATGAAATTAACCGTGCACGTCCACAAGTGCATTCCTTGCTATTGCGTGTCATGGCTGAACGTACGCTAACTGCATTTAACAAAGAGCATGAGTTTCCGCATATGTTGGTGTTTGCTGATCGTAACCAAGTAGAAAAAGAAGAAACATTTGATATCCCTTCAGCTGCACGAGATCGTTTCATGATGGAGATTCCAATTGTAGTGCCTGCTGATGATGGCATTATGGAGTCATTGGTATTCGACACGCGTTTTCACAATGTGGATAAGTTAATTACCGGCGTACCAGAAGATATTTTAGAATTCGACAAACTAAACGAATTTTCAGCTACATTGCAAGACAGCGTAAGCGCGAGCCCAACGTTACGTAAATATGCACTCGATTTATGGCGTGCAACAAAATCACCTTTAGATTACGGCGTAAAAGTTTCTGGTGTAGATATGAATCGCTTAGTACTTTCAGGTGCAAGCCCACGTGGCATGGGCATGCTGTTACGCGCGGCGCGAGTGAATGCATGGCTTAATGAACGTGACACAGTCTTACCCGATGATATTCATGCTGTGTTTCACGAGACCATTGCACATCGTGTTGTATTTAGTCCGGTATATGAAATGCGTCGTACTGAAATTGCACGTGAAATGCTCGATGGCATTGTTAATGTGATCGCAGCTCCATAATTGTTCGATTACCCTATACAACATTTAGACCAATTTATTAATTATGCGCCCTGATAATATCAAAGAATTTAACTACCATATTAATTGGCGTTCAACCTCGCATCGTCCTGGGAGCCACCGTAGCAATCAGCGTGGAATGGGTATGGAGTTTCGTGGTCATGCCACCTTACTTAATTACCCTGATCCACGGCGGATTGATTTACGTCAGACTATTCGCGATCCAATGGAACAGATTCATGTGCGAATTTTCAATCAGAAAAGTGCTACGCCGGTATTTGTACTCTGCGACATGTCTGGGTCAATGCAATATGGGAGTGAGCAAAAGAAAATTTCCATTGCTGGTGATATTACACAAACAGTTGCACAAACAGTTACCCACAATGGCGACCCATTTGGCTTCATAGGCTTTGATGATGTGATTCGTGAAGATTGGTTAAGCACCTTATCTGCGAGACCACACTTAGCAGTCGAAATGGCAGAAAGGCTTAAAAATTATGAGCCAAATGAAACTGGCAGTTCTGCACTTATTGAAACTGTACGCATGCTACCGCGAGAACGCTCATTAATCTTTCTTGTCTCTGATTTTCACATGCCAATCAAAGAGTTAGAAGAATCACTTGTATTAATGTTGCGTCACCACATTATTCCTATTGTTTTATGGGATACCTCTGAATATAAAGACTTGCCAGAATTTGGAATTGCGAACGTGACTGATCCAGAAACGGGCGCAAAACGTACTTTATTTTTGCGTAAAGATTATAGAAATCGCATTTTAGAAAGTTTTACCAAACGGCGTAAAATAATCGAAGATTTATTTTTGCGTTTTGATATGCAGCCATTTTTTGTTGAAAACCACTTTGATGCTGACTTACTTTCAGATTATTTCTATCAGTATGTCGCCGCTTAACCATAATGAGTAAATTTATGCCAGCTAGTTATTTAACCCGAACTTTTATTACATTAAGCCTTATGCTAATTTCGCAATTTGCAATAGCCGATGTAAAACTACCCTCCGTTGATGATGCTTTTGTTAGCTTAAAACTTGAAGATTCTAAAAGAGACGCTGGTTATGTAGTGGGTGATGTAATCTCTAGAAAAATTACACTCACTATTAAAAAACCTTATCAATTAATTAAAGAATCAATTCCAATCGTTGGTTATGAGCATCGTTATAAAGGTCAAGTTTCAGGTATTGAACTCGTTAATATCAATCTTTCGTCGAAGGAAAGTTCTGATAGTGAAATTCATAAGCTTGACTTGAGCTACCAAATATTTACGACAAGCCGTGTCGCTAAACCTGCAGTTTTACGCGCAGAAATTATAAAGTTACGCAATATCGAAAATAAAAAAGAAGTGTTGCAATATCGCATCCCTTCATTTTCGTTTCGCATTTCACCACTTTCAGTCTATGGCGCGGTAAAGCTCGATCAAGAAATGTATCCATTTACACCCCCATTGACAATTGACAGCAGCAAACAACACTTTAATGTAAAACTCTTAATTAGCATCTTAGCACTCTCTCTACTAGGCCTACTTTACATTCTAGGCAAACATGCTTGGTTGCCTAGAATGGGCAAACCCTTTTCCAAAGCTTATCGTTACATTAAGAAATTACCTGAAACGCAAACAGGGCTGCAACAAGCTGTTTCTCGGATGCATGAGTCGCTAAATAAAACAGCAGGAGTTAGTGTATTTAGCCATACTCTGGATCAATTTATTGAGAACAATCCTAGGTTTGAACCTGCAAAGTATGAAATACAAAAATTCTTTAATTTATCACAAGAAGTGTTTTTTGAACCAGTGTCAAAATCACACGTCGGTAATGACCCTAGCGGCTGGCTGCTTAAGTTTTGTCGTCATTTGCGTGACTGCGAACGTGGTTTAATGCCTAATTTAGATCCAGGAAAAAGCACTTAATGGCTTTTACACACCCATTAATCTTATGGTTACTCCCTTTAACTTTATTGCCAATTTTGCTAGAGCGGCATCACACACGTAGTTATTCATGGGTAGAAATGCTACCTGCTGATCGCCTCTCTGATCTAATTGGCCTATTGCTTAAAGTTTTAGCGAGTATCAGTTTAGTTTGCATTATCATAGGCTTAGCTGATCCACATACGCTAGAACAAAAAATTGAACGTATTGGTGTAGGCGCGCAAATCGGAGTTGTATTAGACCGCAGTGCAAGTATGGACGATGCATTTGCAGGTGGCATTGCCTCCGGCAATGTAGGTGAAACCAAGTCTTTTGCAGCAAGTAGGCTTATGACTGAGTTTGTTAATGCACGTGAGAATGACATGATTGGTATCATTACATTTAGTAATTCAGCGATGTACGTGCTACCCCTCTCTGAAAGCCGCGAAGCCATTCTAGCTGCTATTAAAGCAACAGCAGGCAATGCCCTCTTTCAAACCAATATTGGTGGCGGACTTACCAGTGCTGTTGGTTTGTTCAAAGACGTTCCCGACTCTGGCTCGCGTGCAATTATCTTAATTTCTGATGGCGCTGGCCGTATGGGCGCCAATGCACAGCAAAAATTACGTGATTGGCTAGACCGATTCAACATCACACTTTATTGGATTGTATTAAGGCAACGAGGCGGTATCAGTATTTTTGATGCTAAATATGAAAACTGGAAAGAAGACAAGGCACCACCAGTACAGATAGAGTTGCATGATTATTTTAAAACATTACGTACGCCTTTTCAGGCATATGAGGCTGATGATCCAAAATCGTTAGAAACAGCGATAAGTGACATTAACCAAAAAGAAAAGAAACCAATTAAGTACCAAGAAAAAATTCCTGGCAAAAACTTTACGCAACTTTTCTATCTCATCGCAGCACTCATGATCGCATTATTACTTGCCGTAAAATATTTGGAGGTTAGAACATGGCGCTCAGCCTAAATTTTTTAAATGTAAAAAGACTTTCTTGGGGCTTAAGTATCATTGCGATACTTGCAGCAATGGGAATTGCACAACAAGTTAATCGTATCAATCAGATTAATAGCTTTAACGAAGCAGTCACTAATGGGACTTCTCCAAGTACAGACAAACAGAGCTATGAAGCTAAGTACTCACAAGCTTACTGGCTAGCCAAAAAAGAATATTACAAAGAATCAACCACCCTATTCTCAGGCCTCACGCAAAATGGCTTGCCTAGCAGGCGCGCTAGTGTGTTTCATAACATCGGTAATATGTTTTTTTTAAAGGCGTTAAGAGTGGATGGTGGTAACGACCCTAAAGTGAGAGACGAAGTAGAATACCTGCTCACTGAATCCAAACAGGCTTACAAAAATGCAGTGAAATTAGATAACAGTAATTGGGGTACACGCCGTAACTTAGATCGTGTTATTTCATTATTACCAGAAACTCCAACACCAGGTGTTGGCGAATCCGACTCACCTGGTCTTATTATGGGCAACATACCTGTAGGGCTACCTTAAAAAGCAATTATCAAAAAGCAAAACAATGCAAAAAATGATCAACTATTTCAAAAAAAATAAAGACTCTGCTCTGTTGAGCAGCGCTTTATTGTTATTGATTATTGCCATGTTCCACCCAACGGTACCAATTAAACATGATATTTATACATATTTATTAGTTGCCGATATATCCCAGAGTATGAATACGTCTGATATGAAAATTAATGGCAAAAAAACAACGCGTATTGCTTATACTCAAAAGCTTATGCGTGAAGTCATCTCTTCACTACCATGTGGCACTAAAGTCGGCATGTCTTTATTTGCTGGGGTTAGCACTGCTGCCCTATATCACCCGATAGAAGTCTGCGATAACTTTCATGCCATACAAGACACCATTGATCATTTGGATTGGCGAACTGCATGGTCAGGCAATAGCCGTATAAGTAAAAACCTTTATAGCATTTCTAGAATTATTCGCTCTTTTCCCGAACCAGCACAAGTCGTGTTATTCACTGATGGTGAAGAGGCCCCAAAATTGCATGTATTTAATACAACAGACTTAGCCGGTTTACAAGATGCTGATGATTGGCTCGTAGTTGGTATGGGAAGTCTTGAAGGCGCAGCCATTCCTAAACTAAGTGAAACAAATCAAGTGATTGGTTATTGGTCTAATGAGAGCTTTGCCTTACAACCAGGTATAGCACAAATTTCTGAGTCTAATATAGGCACAAGAAACGATAGCATTGCTTTTAGTGAACATGACCGCTACATTTCAAAACTAGATGAAGCTTATTTAAAAGAGATCAGTTCGGAAGTCGGTGCGCTATATGTCCGTGGTGACAACATTCATAAGGTGTTAGAGGCAATGAAAAAACAAAAACCTGCCCGCCGAGCTATTGCGCCTTTCAATATTGATTGGGTATTAGCTGGATTAGCCGGCCTATTATTGCTAGCTGCTTATTTCAGCAAACACCCATTCAAGCGTATGGCAGAAACATTAGGTTTACATAAAAAATCGTTAAGCAAACGTGCTAAAAATGAAGTCGAGATCTCTCACGATAACTACAGCAATTAATACAATTGTCGTAATTGTTAAGAGAAATAAAAACAATTAGCGATTTACAGAAATATTTTTGATAATTTTTAATAGCATTGCATCGGCCATCTCATTGACTATCTGGCACTTTCCCGCATTCTCATGACCACTACCTTCGTAGCTAAGACAAAGTTCGCCAATGTTAGTGTTGGAAGTCTTATTTAAAATAGACTCACCAATAGCAAACAATATATTCTGTTTATTAAAGCCCTTATTTGATGGATAAAAATATTATAGTCTGGAAATAAAACATAAATCATAAACCGATTAAACGTTGCCAAGACTGCAGTAAGCGTCGCGCAGAATAAAAAACACTCTTCAATAGCACTAATACAATTAACATGAATTTAATCTGCTACGGTACAGATTGCAAAGATAGCTGTAAAATTATAAAGCAACAAATGCTTGTGATTAGCCTTAACAAGCCCAATAGTACCCATGATGGGTTAAGATCAATATCTATCATTAAAAAAAACAACGCAAAAGAAAATAAAAGTAACAACATAAAGGTAAATAATCACATGGTAACGAACGACTGGCAAGCAAGCCTAAAAGTACAAGGCGCTAACTTCATCAACAATATAATTGTTGATTTTGGCAATGCAAGCGAAGAACTAGCTAATGTGTCTAAACAAAATACTTTATGTGATTTATCGCATCTTGCTTTATTAGCTGTTGAAGGTGAAGACGCTGTTAGTTTTCTGCAAGGCCAAGTGACTAATGATGTGAAATTACTAGAAGGCAGTAACGCGCACTTAACGGCGCACTGTAATCCTAAAGGTCGTGTACTAGCACTATTTTTGGCTTTTTCACTTAATGGCACTATTAATTTGCAATTCAATAAAATATTGTTAGCGCCTATCCTAAAGCGACTTAAAATGTACGTAATGCGTTCTAAAGTTGATATTAATGATTTGAGTGAAAGCATCCTTAAGTTTGGTATAAATGGTGCTGATGCCGAGCAAATACTTTCACCTTTATTTTCGTCATTACCAACTAAAAATTATGCACTAGTGTCATTGGATAATGTTGCTATTATTAAATTACCGAGCATTAATGGCCACACAAGGTTTGAGATTTTATCTGATGCAGAAACTGCGCCGGCATTATGGAATGCTATTAAAGAAAAATGTCAGCTAGTTGGCAAACCCTGCTGGGATTGGCTCGATATTCAATCAGGCATTCCAGACGTCACGCAAAACACACAAGAAAAATTCGTACCGCAAATGCTGAATTTAGATTTAATAAATGGTATTAACTTTAAAAAAGGCTGTTACACCGGGCAAGAGATTATTGCACGCACTCATTATTTAGGTAGCGTAAAACGCCGTACTTACCTAGCTAGCATTGCAAGCAACACCAGCCCCGAAACTGGTGACAAACTACTGGATAATAAACAAAATGATATTGGACAAATTGTTCGTGTTGCAGCAAATGCGAATAATGGCTTTGATGTACTGGCTGAAATGCGCATAGAAGCGAAAAATTCAGGTGATATATTTTGGCAAACATCAGCTTTGAGTTTTCAATCTTTGCCCTACTCACTAGAAGTTGAAAGCTAAATTCAGCACGCATTAAGCCCAGCTAACAACTTCATATGTTACAAATAAAAAAGCGACTTAAAAAGTCGCTTTTTTATTTCCTAGCTAATCACTCTGAAGTTTCTGTGGTTGGCAAGGTAGGCAATGGCTGATCAATCACCTGATAAAAAACTTCATCAGATTTAATCATGCCAAGCTCGCTACGGGCGCGTTCTTCAACTGCAGCATTCGCTTGCTTCAAGTCTCTTACTTCAGCACCAACGGCTTCGTTGCGTTGCTTAAATTTTTTATTATTTTCTTCCTGCTTTTCTATTTTCTGACTAACATTCCAAACGCGCAACCAACTACCTTTTCCAAGCCACAGTGGATACTGTAACAATGCAATTAATATGACAAATATCAAAGTCAATACTTTCACTTAATTAAGTTAATACATTCCTTTTATTTAAATAATTGATAAAAAGCGTCTAAGCCTGCATAACTACTTGCATCGCCTAATTCTTCTTCAATCCGCAATAATTGATTATATTTTGCAATGCGCTCAGAACGGCATAATGACCCAGTTTTTATTTGTAAAGCATTGGTTGCCACAGCAATATCAGCGATAGTAGTATCTTCAGTTTCACCCGAACGGTGTGAAATAACTGCGGTATAACCTGCGCGCTTAGCCATTTCTATCGTTTCAAAAGTTTCTGTTAGCGTGCCAATTTGATTCACTTTAATCAGTACTGAGTTTGCAACACCACGCTTAATACCTTCTTTTAATATTTTGGTGTTGGTCACGAATAGATCATCACCCACTAATTGCACTGTTTCACCTAATCGCTGCGTCAATAAATCCCAGCCATCCCAATCAAACTCATCCATACCGTCTTCAACGCTAATAATTGGATATTTATCACACAAAGTGGCTAAGTAGTCACAGAACTGTTGTGAGGATAAAGAAGTGTTTTCAGAAGCTAATACATATTGTCCATCTTTATAAAACTCACTACTGGCACAATCCAAGCCTAAATAAACGTCTTTCCCTGGCTCATAACCTGCTGCAGTAATCGCCTCCATAATCAGCTGCAAAGCAGACTCATTCGAAGGCAAGTCTGGTGCAAAACCACCCTCATCACCAACTGTTGTTGCTAAACCCTTAGCACTGAGCGTTTTCTTAAGCTGATGGAAAATTTCTGCACCACAACGCAACGCTTCGCGAAAGGTTGGCAAACCAGCTGGAATAATCATAAACTCTTGAATATCAACAGAGTTATCAGCATGCTCACCACCGTTAATAATGTTCATCATTGGTGTTGGTAATTGCATTCTGCCTGAACCACCTAAGTAACGGTATAAAGGCAAACCACTTTCCTCTGCTGCTGCGCGTGCGCAAGCCATTGAAACGGCCAAAATAGCATTGGCACCTAAACGGTCTTTATTTTCAGTACCATCTAAATCAATAAGTATTTTATCAATAAAGCTTTGTTCTTCAGCATCTAAACCAATAATCGCTTCAGTGATTTCAGTATTAACATGCTCAACTGCATTTAGAACACCCTTACCCAGATAACGTGCTTTATCACCATCACGCAACTCAACTGCTTCTTTAGCACCTGTAGAAGCGCCTGAAGGTACTGCTGCACGGCCTATGACGCCACTTTCAAGTAGCACATCGGCTTCAATCGTTGGGTTGCCACGAGAATCCATAATCTCTCGGGCTATCACATCTATAATTGCGCTCATTTTTTTCCCTTTAATTTACCAAATAATATTTAAGTTATATGTGTTTAATTATAAATTCATGTATTAAATTTAATATAAATTTTTATAAAGCTTGCTCTGCAAACCCTGCTTTTTTTACTAAATTATCAATATCAACCAGAACATGCAATAATGCCTCCATTTTATCCAGCGGCCATGCATTAGGGCCATCTGATAATGCCTTTTCAGGGTATGGGTGCGTTTCCATAAACACACCTGCAATACCGCTAGCAACTGCAGCACGCGCTAATACAGGCACGTGTTCACGCTGGCCTCCACTTTTATCACCTTGTCCGCCGGGCTGTTGTACAGAGTGCGTTGCATCAAAGACCACCGGGCAATTAGTCTCACGCATCGTCGCTAAACCACGCATATCAGAGATTAAAGTGTTATAGCCAAATGATGCGCCACGCTCGCACACCATGATGTTATCTGCACCATCATTCGCCTCTTTCGCTTTATTCACAACTTGCATCATGTCATGCGGTGCTAAAAATTGACCCTTTTTAATATTCACCGGTTTGCCAGATTTTGCACATGCAACAATAAAATCTGTTTGGCGACATAAAAAAGCGGGCGTTTGTAATACATCCACAACCGCTGCAACATGTGGTATTTGTTCTGTTGTGTGCACATCGGTAAGTACTGGCACACCTACCTGGCGCTTAACTTCATCTAATATTTTAAGTCCTTCTTCCATACCAAAACCACGAAATGTTTTAGTCGAGCTACGATTTGCTTTATCGTATGACGATTTATAAATAAACGGCACACCAACACTATCTGCGATTTCTTTCAATTGCCCAGCTGTTTCAATCGCAAACTCACGTGACTCAATGACACACGGCCCAGCAATTAAAAACAATGGTTGCTCTAACCCAACTTCAAAACCACATAATTTCATTTATTCTTATCCTTCACTTTTAGTTTTACTATCGATAACTGCTTGCACATAGGCTGTAAACAGTGGATGGCCCGCTCGTGGATTTGAAGTGAATTCCGGATGGAATTGACAAGCCATAAACCAAGGATGCACCGATTTAGGTAATTCTACAATCTCGCATAGCTTTTCGGTTGGCGTACGCGCAGAAATCACTAGCCCAGCTGCTTTCAATTGATCCACATAATGGTTGTTCACTTCATAACGGTGGCGATGACGTTCATTAACTTCTTTGCCGTAAATACTAGCAGCAAGTGTATTTTGCTCTATCGGACAACGTTGCGCACCTAAACGCATGGTGCCACCTAAATCAGAATCTGCATCACGCACTTTAACTTGACCCGATGCATCTTTCCACTCAGTGATTAACCCAATCAGCTTATGTTCAGCCTTAGCACTAAATTCGGTACTGTTTGCATCTTTTAAAGCAGCCACATTACGCGCATACTCAACCACTGCAAGCTGCATACCTAGGCAAATACCTAAGTATGGGATTTTATTCTCACGTGCATAGCGAATCGATGCAATCTTACCTTCAGTGCCGCGTTTACCGAATCCACCTGGAATCAAAATCGCATCCACTTTTTTTAATGCATCTGTGCCTTCTTTTTCAATGTCTTCACTATCAATAAAATGGATTTTTACTTTTGCACTGGTGTGAATACCTGCATGTACTAAGGCTTCAGTGAGTGATTTATAAGACTCAGTTAAATCAACATATTTGCCTACAAAGGCAATGTTTACGTGGTGGTGTGGGTTTTCTAGTGCAGCGGTGATGTTTTCCCATACCTTTAAATTGGCTGGTTTGGCTAAAATATTTAACTTATGGCAAACAATCTGATCCATCATTTGCTCATGAAGTAAGCCAGGTATTTTATAAATAGAATCGGAATCTATGGCGCTAATAACGGCTTCAAAAGGAACGTTAGTAAATAAAGCGATTTTTCTGCGTTCTTCTTCAGGAATATCACGCTCAGCACGGCATAATAAAATATCAGGTTGAATGCCAATTTCACGCAACTCTTTGACTGAGTGTTGTGTTGGTTTGGTTTTTAGCTCACCTGCGGTAGGAATCCATGGCAATAAAGTTAAATGTACATAACAAGCATTTTGAGGGCCTGCTTCAAAACCCATTTGGCGAATTGCCTCTAAGAAAGGCAGTGACTCAATATCACCTACCGTGCCACCGACTTCAATAATGGCGACATCAGCACCTTCAGCACCTCTTTTAATATGCGCTTTAATTTCATCTGTAATGTGCGGAATAACCTGCACAGTTTTACCTAAATATTCACCGCGACGCTCTTTTTTAATCACAGCTTCGTAAATTTGGCCGGTTGTGAAACTATTCCGCTTTGCCATACGCTGACTAATGAAGCGCTCGTAATGGCCTAAATCTAAATCAGTCTCTGTCCCATCATCAGTTACAAATACCTCACCATGTTGAAAAGGTGACATCGTTCCTGGGTCTACATTAATATAAGGATCAAGCTTGAGCATGGTCACTTTAATACCACGTGACTCGAGGATGGCACCTAGGCTTGCTGCTGCAATACCCTTTCCAAGAGAAGAAACAACACCGCCGGTTACAAATACATATTTGGTCATGAAAAGGCTTTATAAGAATAATTGCAGACGGGGAGTTATTTTACGTCAAACACGTTACAACCACAATGAAACACGGCTTAACTTTGCAATTAAAATTGCATGATAAATGTAGCTTTAACCAAAAAATTGTTCAGATGTTGACTCGCTTCACTGTAAACATCGAACCTTATTCATTGATTTTTTTATGTTTATAATATTCACAAACCACTGACTACACAGCGCAATATTCCATAGTTCCATTCGCCGTCTAACGCTTCGAATAAGGGTCTTAACGCATTCTCTGATTTTGAGTTTAAAAACTCAGCGGCGCGTTCGATGGTTGCTAGATCTTCGTCTTCAATATCTAACACCTCTACACTATTCAGCATACCTGCTTCGATAACATCTGCGAGGTGTGAATAAATTGCCGTTGCACTTAAGTCACGCTTTGATGCAATGCCATCAATGGTTAAACCTTCATTATATAAAACCAATGTTTCGTTAATAGTATCTGAGAAGTTGTTGTTAAATAACGCAGGCAGAGGGTGCTCGCTAATCACTTGCATGAATTTAGTGCCATAACGTTCTAACTTCATATCACCAACACCATTGATATAGCGGAAGGCGTCATCGTTCTTCGGGCGTTTTTTTGCCATTTCTATTAAAGATGAATCACTGAAAATAACATAAGGTGGAACGCCCTGCTCACTAGCCAAATCTGAACGTAATACCCGTAAGTCTTCGAATAGCGCTTCATCGACTGTGCGGAGGTCAGTTTTAGCCGAACGACCTTTGGCATTTTTTGAGGGGGTTTCTGGCTTCTGTTGTTTTCTCGCAAGTAAGCTAATTTCACCTTTTAATAGTCCACGTGATTTTTCGGTAAGCTCGACTCCGCCATATTCGGAGTTAGTATTTAAATACCTTTGTGAAATTAACTGGCGAAATAGGCCACTCCATTCATGACTTTTTAGATCTCCACCAATGCCCCAAGTGCTGATTTGATCATGCCCATTATTGACGATGCGATCATCACTTTTTGCCAGTAACACATTAATTAAATACGCCACGCCAAAACGTTGTCCAGTCCGATAAACAGTAGATAAGGCTCTCTGTGCATCCTCGGTGGCGTCCCAGGTTTCAGGTGGGTTTATGCAGTTATCACAATTACCGCAAGGCTCACTCATGTCTTCATCAAAATAAGATAAAATGGCCTGACGACGGCAGCTCGCCATTTCGCACAAGCTCAACATGGAGTCAAGTTTTTTATTGGTAAGGCGTTTGTATTCTTCACTGCCAGACCCATCCATCATCATCTGCCTTAGGAAAACCACATCTTGTAAACCATAACTCATCCACGCATCAGCGGCATCACCATCGCGCCCTGCACGGCCTGTTTCTTGATAATAGGATTCGATGTTTTTCGGTAGACTTAAATGAGCCACAAAGCGCACGTTGGGCTTATCGATACCCATACCAAAGGCAATAGTTGCGACAACAATCACGCCTTCTTCACGCAAAAACCTCTGCTGATGGTGCGCGCGCAGCTCAGCACCTAAGCCCGCATGATAAGGCAATGCTATAACGCCTTTCTTAGTCAACCACTCAGCAGTACTTTCTACTTTTTTACGTGATAAACAATAAACGATACCAGCTTTATCTTTATGTTTCTCTTGGATAAATTTCCAGAGACTTTCACGTGCATTGTGTTCTTCAGAAATCGTGTAAGTAATATTTGGTCGATCAAAACTATTGACAAATACCTCAGCATTTTGCAGATGTAGTTGTTGGATAATTTCAGTGCGAGTCCGATTATCTGCAGTCGCAGTTAAGGCAATACGTGGCACATTCGGAAAGCGCTCCGGCAATGCTGAGAGTCGCTGATATTCGGGTCTAAAATCATGTCCCCATTGCGACACGCAATGAGCCTCGTCAATCGCAAAAAGTGCAATTTGACATTGATTTAATAAGTTTAAGATGGATTCTGATAATAGACGTTCAGGCGCCACATACAACATTTGCAGCTCATTATTAAGTAGCGCTTGTTCAACATCGCGTTGTGCGCTTACTGAAAGTGTTGAATTTAGGAATGCGGCACGGATCCCAAGTTGATTCAAGGCATCAACCTGATCTTGCATCAATGCAATCAAAGGCGAGACTATAATCCCAACACCTTCGCGAACCATCGCTGGTATTTGATAGCAAAGAGATTTGCCACCACCTGTTGGCATTAAAACAAAGGCATCACCCCCGTCAAGCATCTGATGAATAATGTCTTTTTGGTTATGCCGGTAATCACTATAACCGAAGGTGTCTTGAAGGGTGTCGAGCGCGTGTTTTTGCATTGATTCTGAGGCGTTAGTTAATATATATTAAAGACCTTATTAAAACACACACTTCTTCTATTTGTACTACGGGCCAGATCAGCACGAAAATAAAACTTGCAGGCTTTTTTATTATTCATGATGATGAAAAAGCTTTATTTAAGAATAATTACAGGCAGGAGATTGTTTTACCTTAAAGACGTTACAATCCTAATAAAACCCGATCTTACTTTACAATAAGGTTTGTAATAAAAAATAAATGTAAATTGATTTGCTTTGAGAGGATTGTCTTGGAAAAAAAAACCATTAATTGGTTAGCCATAGAGGCCGACCCGCGCTTTATCCAATTACATCAAGATAAAAACCGTTTCTTATGGCGAATGATGCTATTTACTTTAATTTACTTCTTTTGCTTACCTATAGCAACCGCTTATTTTCAAGATATTTTAAAAATAAAAATATGGGGTGTGATTAATATCGGTTTGTTGTTTGCGCTCAGTCAATTTTTAGTGGCAGGGGCTATCGCTGTGATTTACGCCAAGCGTGCTAATGCAGAGTTTGATGCACGCGCAAAAGCGTTAACCGATGATGTGCACAATATCTCCAACAACAATTCAAGTAATACAGGTGCCCAATAATGGAATATCAATGGCTCACTATTATAGTATTCAGCAGCATTATTGCTGGAACCATGTTTATTACCTACTGGGCAAGCAAACGCGTTAAATCAACTAAAGACTTTTATGCCGCAGGCAACAGTATTAGTGGTTTGCAAAATGGCTGGGCCATTGCCGGTGATTATCTTTCTGCAGCTTCTTTCCTTGGTATTGCAGGTTTAATTTCGCTTTATGGTTACGATGGCTTTATGTACTCCGTTGGCTTTCTTATGGGCTATATTGCCGTATTACTTGTCATTGCAGAACCATGTCGCAACATTGGCAAATACACACTGGGTGACATATTAGCATTTAGAAACGATCCAAAAAAAGCACGCATCATTGCTGCAATCTCCACTATTACCGTCAGTACGTTCTACCTCACGGCACAATTGGTTGGAGGTGGCGTGTTGGTTAAAACACTCATTGGCATAGACTATGAAATCAGTGTAATAGTTGTTGGCACGCTTATGCTAGCCTACGTGGTATTTGGTGGCATGGTCGCTACCACTTACGTACAAATCGTTAAAGCAGCATTACTAGTCATCGCTTCAATAGTGTTAGTCACCCTGGTGTGGCTGCCTTATGGTTTTAGCCTGCCCGCCTTTTTACAAGTTGTCGTCGATGAACCAAAAATACAAGCGCAAGTGGCTAAACTACTCGGCACAGCAGCAAGCACAATGAGCGCAGATGAACTTGGTCAACGCTTTTTAGAGCCTGGTTTATTTTTAAAAAACCCAATCGATCAAATTAGTTTAGGAATGGCACTAGTCTTTGGTACAGCAGGCTTACCTCATATACTCATGCGCTTTTTTACTGTACCCAATGCACAAGAAGCACGTAAATCAGTAGTGTGGGCCATGGGCATTATTGGTGGATTTTATGTTTTAACGCTCTTCTTAGGGTTTGGTGCAGCAATGCATGTTGGACCAGAAACCATCGGTAGTATTGATAAAGGCGGCAACATGGCTGCACCACTACTCGCCCAATATTTAGGTGGCGGTGAAGATGCCTTATTAGGCAACTTCATGCTCGCCTTTGTGGCAGCAGTGGCATTCGCCACTATTGTGGCTGTGGTGGCTGGTTTAGTGCTTGCATCTGCATCTGCCATTGCGCATGATTTATACGTTAATGTACTTAAAGATGGTGAAGCCACGCAAGCACAACAAATGAAAGCAGCTAGAATCGCTTCTATTTGTGTAGGTATTGTGGCTATTATCATCGGCATACTGGCTAAAGGTCAAAATGTTGCACATTTAGTCGGCATGGCATTTGCCATAGCCGCCAGTAGTAATTTACCAGCTATTTTTCTCACACTTTACTGGAAAAAATGCAATACGACTGGTGTGATAATGGGCATGCTGATTGGTGCAGGTAGCGCAATTTTACTAGTGCTGATTTCAGCCAATATGACCTATCCACAAAAAATACTAAATGATGCTAACCTTGTGTTAAATGGTGCGCCAGCTCAAGCAGCGGTTGTAGCAGAACAAGGCGAAGGTTTGTTTTGTGAATTCTTTACAACTTGCCAAAATAAAGTACTCGCAAAATCAGCAACTTTAGCCATACTGCCTATATCGGCAAAAATTGCAGCACTTAAAAATCAACTTAATGAAACTAATAAATTAAAAGTGCATGATGAAATTAATAGAAAAATCAATGTTTTAGGAAAAAGAATAAACAAAGCAGAAAAGAATATTGCTAGATTCCATGGCAAATCTACAAGCATGATAGGATTAGAAAAGCCGCTGTATAGACTTAAAAATCCAGGAATAATCTCCATTCCACTTGGTTTTTTAATGGTGATTTTATTCTCATTACTTACAAGTGATAGACGCAGTGAAGAATTATGGGAGGAGTTGTATGTAAGACAAAATACAGGACTAAATGTGGAAGGCGCTTCGCATTAGCTTATTACTTTAAAAACATAACAACATACCTATCCAAACATCAAACAGGATTGATGATTCCCACGCAACTTAACCTAGTAGCCAATAAAGACCGTGCGTTACTGCAAGACTAAAACAAGTGACTATTTTTACCGATTAACCTACTCAAATTGACTGCTAATCACTCACTTCATAGGCATCACGAAGCATGGCGTTAATATCGTCCATATCTTTACTCGCAGGCAGTTTGCTCGGCTTTTCATTTACAGTAGTAGGGATGGCTTTTTTAGAAACGGTAGTTTGCGTCACAGCGCCACCCAACCACTTCTCAAATAGGGCGGCATCTATCCCTTCTGGTACGTACCAGTGTTTACCGTCTGGATTCCAACGTGCGCCTAATGCTTTTGCTTCATCTTTTTCTTTAAACGAGACTTTTAATGCAATATTACTTGTTGCTGCCATGATGTTCCTCATATTATTTGTACTATAAATAAGTGGCTATAAATTAAGTGGCAATAAACTAGTATCTATTATTTCCTTATAAGCAGGTCGGCATCGTGAAATAATCAATCACCCCACTGCCCATACCCCTTAAACTGCTGAAATACTTCTTGCATTTCAGCTTCTGTAAGTAACGGTGGCGTAGGCGTAACTTGTAATAAACGCCAATATTGTTCACATAGATTTTCCACTTCGACTGTAATCGCTAAAGCCTCATCCAAACCTTCTCCCATGGCGATCATGCCATGATTCGCCAACAGACAAGCTTTGCGGTCTTCAAGCGCAGCTAAGGCATTGTCAGATAATTTTTGTGAACCAAACAACGCATAATGCGCGCAATGGATTGAATCGCCACCGGCGACAGCCACCATATAATGAAATGCAGGAATACCTTTATGCAAACAAGCAATAGTGGTGGCGAACATGCTGTGGGTATGGATAACGGCATTAATTTCTGGGTGAGTATTTAAAATATCACGATGAAAACGCCATTCGGAGGATGGTATATTAGCTTGTTCAAGATTGTTAGGATTAAAGCTGCCATCAAATTGCATTTGCACCATGCTCTCTGGAGTCATTTCATTGATATCTAAACCACTGGGTGTAATTAAAAAGCCATCTTCAAACCGCACACTTGCATTACCAGAAGTGCCTTTATTTAAACCCAGTTCAACGAGTTGCTCTGCAGCTTGTAAGAGCATTACATGTTCTGTTGATGTTTCGTCTGCCATAATACCTACCTATCAGTATTTAATAATCTGCTTACGTGATTGTGCCCAATCCATAGCCGCTTTAAATTTTGGTGAATCCGATCCGTTTTCTTTGTAGTTTCTTAATAGACCCCAACTTCCCCATTTAGACCAATCGCCTGTACTATTAAATAAACAGATTAAATCGCCACCTGCTTGCTGCCAGTACTGTAAGTGTTTTGTATAAACTGCACCCATGCGTTTATCCGAATTTGCTTTGATAAGTAAATTAGTTAATTGTTTATTATTTTCTGCTCCTTGAATACCGACCAGATGCTGCCCTGCTTCATATGCCGCTAGTATTAAGCTATTTTTATCAGCCATTTTTCTATATTTAGCAATGTTACTTTTTGCCTTTGGTAAAGACTTTTTATTCATATAATCAAACACTTGATCCAAATTCCATTTAGCTATTTTGTTTGCAGAAAGACCTTCATCATTTTCTTTTGGGGGAATATTCATGGCCACATAAGGTGCAATAGCCAATACATCAGCAGTTTCTGCAACTTCAGGTTGTTTTAATAACTGTTCACCCAGCCAAATGTTGGAAGATTGTGAAGCTATTACATTTACAACACGGACTTCATCTTTAAATACATTGTTCCATATTTTAAACATAGCTACTGAGCGATACGCATTGTAGTGAAAAGCGCTTTCCCAAGCATTGTTGCCTAAACGCATTGCTTGGCCTTTTTTACTCGCATAAGCAAACTGATTAAAGCTTCCATTCCATACTTCATTAGAATATTCGATCCAAACACGTAGTTTAGAATTTAGCTTATGCTTAACAACAGCCGCAAATTGTTGCATGTAATCATCATTGGCTTGATGCGGCATACAAAACCATGCATCGGTATTGAGACGATTTGCTAAGTCAACTAACAACTCGACTGGCAAGCCTTTTTCAATATAACTATGATCATTTAGTTGCGGTCTGTTTTTCCAATTAACTTGGTTTGAATTATTGGTTGCCATCATATCCATTAAACGGATGCAAGCAACACCAGTCCAACGTTTTAGGAAGTCTGGGCGCCACGCATTTGACTCATAACTAGATTCGAAACCCGGCATGATGACACGTAGGTTACGCAGGTAATTTTGAGGGTTCGTAGAGACAACATCTATCTGAAATTGACCTTTACTTGCATCAATATCAACTTCTAATCTTCCTTGTTTAGTTTTTTTTATCTTTCCGACCAGTAATTTGAGACTAATCTCGCCTTCGCCATCATAGAGAATAATGTATGTGCCGCTTGGGTATTGCGCGTTATCTAATGAAGTTAATATTTTTGTAGCTTTACAACCAGTTTCTAATTTTTTGATCCAACCATGATCATCTAGTGCTAATTTTGGCCCATTCCCCCAATCACCATTAACAGGTTGACTTACCCATTCGCTAGATTGGTACATTAAATTAACAAAAGGAAACTCTGACCCCCAATAGGCAATTCCGCTAAAGTTAATACCTAGTCTTGCATTAGGTTTTTGTTTCGGTTTAATTGATAGTTTTTTTGCCTGTTTACTCAGTGCTTGATAACCAAAAAGCAAACTACCTAGCGCAAGAGATGTAGTGCCAAATAGAAACTTTCTTCTTCCATTAAATAGCTTTTTTTTCATGACCACTCTCTAAAAATTAGCTTCTACTTTAAAGTTGACGCAAACCTGCTTGCAAAGCTGCAGGAGCGAATACGCCTTGTTCTGTAATAAATCCTGACACTAATCTCGATGGCGTAACATCGAATGCTGGATTAACTGCAATACTCTCTTTAGGTATCACACGTATTTTACGTATACTTCCGTCATCGGCTTCACCTTGCATATAAGCAACCTCATCACTGCCACGCTCCTCAATATCAATGTGGGTGCCAGTTGTAAGCGTCCAATCAATAGTAGGGCTAGGTACTGCCGCGTAAAAAGGCACGTTATTATCATACGCTGCTAAGGCTTTTAAGTAAGTCCCTATTTTATTACACACATCCCCATTCACGGTGACACGGTCGGCACCAACAATCACCATATCAACGGAGCCTTGTTGCATCAGATACCCACCTGCATTATCAGTAATTACCGTATGTGGGATGCCGTGCTGCGCTAGTTCCCATGCGGTCAAACTGGCACCTTGATTGCGCGGGCGCGTTTCACCTACCCATACATGTATTTTCAAGCCAGCGTCATATGCCGCATAAATAGGTGCAAGCGCAGTACCAAAATCAACGGTTGCTAACCAACCTGCATTGCAGTGTGTAAGCACATTAAATGTCACTTCCTTATATGCATTTTTAATAACACTCAACCCATATTGACCGATCATTTTATTTTGCGCCACATCTTCTTCAGCAATATCTGCGGCCTCTTTCCAAGCAGACTGAATACGTTGCAAAGGTTGTTGATTGATAAGAACACCTTGCATCCGATTAACTGCCCAAGCTAAATTGACAGCTGTAGGTCGCGCCTTAATCAGCCTATCTCCTGCAAGCGTAAGATTAGCATCAGAACTATCAGCTAGCATTGCCAATGCCATACCATATGCTGCAGAAGCCCCAATTAGTGGCGCGCCACGTACTTGCATTGTACTAATCGCCTTAATCATCATCTCTAGTGAATTAATATGCACTTTCTCGAATTTAAATGGCAATTGTGTTTGATCGATGACCTCAACATATTTGCAAGATAGGTCTGGCCAAATAGTTCGAAAATGCTGTTGATTAACATTCATATGGTTTAATTTTTATGGGTTTAAATTGAGATTATTTTTTCAGGTCAAAGTGCCTACAACTAAACATATTAAAAAAAGTATTATTTGTTGATTAGTTTACTTTTAAAAGGTTAAAAAAACTTCATTTAAGCCTTGCATTTTTTTAAAGTTTATTTTTCCATTTTTCTATCCACAAAAACTGTGGATAACTTTGTGGATAAAGTGGTCAAAAAGTTGTAACCTAGCATTCTATAAGGCTTTTTTCAAAAAGTTCATTTTTTAATCTAAAAATTTTATCTTTAAAATCAAATACTTAATTCATGTCATTGGTTTATATAAGTTTTCCCATTTTCTTAAGGTTTTACTTGAAGAGGTGTGCATAAAGTAGCTAAATTAGGTAAAACTTGCTGTGAATTTTTACCTGTAATTTCAATGATTTGCGACACTGACATGCGCCTTATATCAGCTAATATATTTGCAATGTTTAATAATTCTTGCGGCCCATTTTTAACCCCTTTAGACAACCAAACTGGCGGCATATCTGGCGCATCAGTTTCTAACACAATCGCATCTAAAGGTAATGTTTCTGCTAGCTCGCGAATTTTAAGTGCCCGTGGGTAAGTCATCGCACCGCCAAAGCCTAGTTTAAAGCCTAGTTTAATAAATTCTTTTGCTTGTTGCTGACTACCATTGAAAGCATGGGCTATACCACCGCACACTTGATACTGTCGTAAATGTTTTAATACTTCATCAACCGCTCGTCTAACATGCAAAATAACCGGTAAATTGAATTTTTTTGCTAACTTTAATTGTTCGCTAAAAAAATATTCTTGCACTTCGCGATTCGCTTTTGTGACAAAAAAATCTAAACCAATCTCACCAATTGCGACTAATTTATTTTTTTCTTTTAATGTCTGTGTCAACACAGCACTAAGCTTAGTAATATCACTTGGACTAGCATGATCAATCTCCATCGGATGCAACCCTAGTGCGTAGCAACACTGTGGATATTCTTGTGACAACTGTTTAACTTTTGCCAGATTTTGCATACTGATTGCAGGCACTACAATCATTTTTAAATTAATTTTATTACACTCCAAAATCACTTCAGCACGATTCGACTCAAAAGCTGCGGCATCAAGATGGCAATGTGTGTCAATTAACATTACAATTAAGTACTATGCTTTAAGGTTGCAATTAGACGAATGTCATTACCAATTTGACGAACATCCTGCAGCTGCAGAGGAATCGCTTGTTCCATGGCAGACAATGCCGGAAAATCAAACATGCCTTTGCCTTGGCTTCCCATTAGTTTAGTCGCATAGTAAATGATTACCTCATCAATCAAATCTTCAGCGATCAAAGCACCATTCAAGCCTTCGCCAGCTTCAACCAACAACTCATTGATTTCGTTACTCGCAAGATGATTAAACAGTGATTTTAAACAAACCTTGCCTTTGCTGTTGGGCAAACAAAGTAATTCAATATTGTTAGCGATCAATTGCTCCACTTTGTTATTAGGGTCATTTGCATAAGCAATGAGTGTTCGGCCTGTTTGAAATATTTTTGCATCGCTGGGCGACCGTAACTGACTATCAACAATCACCTTTAATGGCTGCCTGTTCAACAATAAACGTCTTATCTCAGGGTCACGCACATTCAAACTAGGGTTGTCTTCTAGCACAGTCCCGACACCTGTCATAATGGCGCATGATTGCGCGCGCCATTTTTGTACATCAGTTCTTGCATTAGCACCCGTAATCCATTGGCTTTTCCGGTTAGTCAACGCAGTTTTTCCATCTAAGCTTGCTGCAATTTTACTACGTACTAATGGTAGTTGTTGTGTCATTCTTTGCACAAAACCTGCATTTAATTGTCGTGCTTGTTTCTGCATTAAGCCTGATAACACATTAATGCCATGAGATTGAAGATAAGCAACGCCTTGCCCTGCCACTAATGGATTAGGATCAGCCATCGCAATCACTACTTTCATCACGTTAGCGCTCACTAAAGCCTCAGCACATGGCGGTGTTTTACCATAATGACCACATGGCTCTAGAGTCACATAAGCGGTTGCCCCTGTTAATTTATTTTTATGATTAGTGTGTGCTTGATTGAGTGCATGTATTTCTGCATGTGGTGTACCTGATTTTAGATGAGCGCCTTCACCTATGACGACGCCATCTTTAACAATCACACAGCCTACACGTGGATTAGGTGTTGCTGAATATAAACCTTGCTGCGCTAAGCTTAGCGCTTGCGTCATATATTGATGATCGCTCGCAGTAAAATCTGTCATAAGGTTATTTCATCTCTTATTTATAAGTTTTCTTGTTGATTTTGTGGTTTTATTTTTAACAATCTGCTTATTTTATTTCTTTTAATACATCTCTAAAATCAGCTGCATCTTGAAAACTACGATACACCGATGCAAAACGGATGTAAGCAACTTTATCTAATTTACGTAATTCGGCCATGACAAGCTCACCAATCTGCCTTGAGGGAATTTCACGTTCTCCGAGCACTAACAATTTACTACGGATATGGTGTAACGCTTCTTCAACTAGCTCAGCTGATACAGGACGCTTATGCAAAGCAAGCCGAAAACTCTCCCTTAGTTTAGCTTCAGAAAAAGCTTGTCGAGCGCCATTGCCTTTAACTACTTGGGGCAGATGTAAATCAGCTGTTTCATAGGTTGTGAAGCGTTTCTCACATTCGCTACAACGTCGACGACGGCGAATTGAATCGCCTTCGTCGGTGACTCTGGAGTCAATCACTTGCGTATCGTATTTATTACAAAAAGGGCATTTCATCTCGAATTAGTCATCATACTAATTAACAGCATATGAATCACTTTGTATAAACAGGAAAACGACCCGTTAATGCATGCACTTTGGCTTTAACCTCAGCAATCACATTTTCATCAGCAGGATTATCCAACACATCAGCTGTTAAGTTTGCAACTACTTTTGCTTCCTCTTCTTTAAAGCCACGCGTGGTAATTGCTGGCGAACCGATGCGCACGCCAGATGTTACAAAAGGACTTTCTGGGTCATTTGGAATGGAATTTTTATTGACCGTAATATGCGCTAAACCTAGTGCTGCATCAGCTGCTTTACCAGTTAAATCTTTAGGGCGTAAATCAACTAAGAACATATGTGATTCAGTGCGGCCAGAAATTACACGTAAACCACGTTCTACTAATGTGTCTGCGAGCACAACAGCATTTTTTAACACTTGCATTTGATAGTCTTTAAATTCGGGCTGGGCTGCCTCTAAAAATGCGGTGGCTTTAGCAGCAATCACATGCATTAATGGGCCACCTTGTAAACCAGGAAACACGTAAGAGTTAAGCGGTTTTGCAAATTCTTCTTTAGCTAAAATAATACCACCACGAGGACCACGTAATGTTTTATGCGTTGTGGACGTCACAAAATCAGCATGTGGCACAGGACTTGGATAAACACCTGCCGCGATTAAGCCTGAATAATGTGCCATATCCACCATGAAATACGCGCCTACTTTTTTTGCAATAGCCGCCATACGCTCCCAATCAAAACGCAATGAATAAGCTGAGGCGCCGCCAATTAATAACTTAGGCTTAGCTTCAACAGCAATACGTTCCATTTCATCGTAATCAATTTCTTCATGCTTGTTTAAACCATAAGGCACAATGTTAAATAATTTACCTGATAAGTTAGCAGGTGAACCGTGCGTTAAGTGTCCGCCATGACCCAAGTTCATTCCCATTACAGTATCACCAGGTTTTAAAATACTGAAATAAACAGCTTGATTGGCTTGCGAGCCAGAATGTGGTTGCACATTAGCATATTTAGCACCATAGAGTGTTTTAAGACGATCGATAGCTAATAGCTCAACTTGATCAACAAATTCACAACCACCATAAAAGCGTTTGCCAGGATAGCCTTCTGCGTATTTATTTGTTAGTTGCGATCCTTGTGCTTCCATCACGGCTGCGCTTGTGTAATTTTCTGAAGCAATTAATTCAATATGCTGATCTTGGCGAACAACTTCATCTTGGATTATTTTGGCCATTGCTGGATCAGTATTTTTGAGTGTATTTGAGCGGTTAAACATGGCTTTATTAAGCTTCCAATCAAGTTAAAAATTAAAATTAATTCAATCAAACATTTTATCATGCTGATTAATGACTTAACACATCAGATATTACGAAAATGGGTATAAATAGTCTGTACTGACCATTTATTTTGGAATTAAATAGATATTTTTAGCACTAAATTAGTGCAAATGGCTCAAGCAATATTAAAAACCGTGCAGACTAAAAAACACCAAACAATCTAAGCTATTGTTTTATATATACAATACTATTGGCATGCTAGTTGCTAATACATAATTAGGCGTAATTCTCCAAAGTTTACTCACTCCCTTAAGCCCAACTTAAAGTGTTGGGTTCTTTTTTGTTTGTCACTATTCCCTATATCCGCAAGTTATAATCATTCCTTACTATGTAATTAAAGTTAAGCATATGAAATGGACTGACACACAAACAATTGCGGAAGATCTTTACGATAAACACCCTGAAACCGATCCAAAAACTATTCGATTTACAGATTTAATGATGTGGGTTATGGCATTAGATGGTTTTGACGATGTTGAAGATCATTGCGGTGAAAAGATTTTAGAAGGTATACAACTCGCATGGATAGAAGAAGCCGAGTAGCACTCAAATGTAGATACGTCTAAGAAATAATCATATAAACTCTCAAATCATTAATTTTAAAATTACAAAACCTATAAATAATGAATTCAAACATAATGATTCCAAAAGAAATTTTTAAAGCCTATGACATTCGTGGCATTGTAGGAAAAACGCTAACGCCTGAAATTGTAGAAGCTATTGGTCATGCCCTTGGTAGCGAAGCCAGTGCCCGCAAACAAAGACAAATTTGCGTTGGTTATGATGGCCGACTTTCTGGGCCTGAGTTAGCGACAGCCTTATCGCGCGGCATACGGAAGGCAGGGATTGATGTCATTAATTTAGGTTTAGTTGCTACGCCTGTAGTTTATTTTGCCGCACATCATCTCAACGCTCATTGCGGTGTCATGGTCACAGGTAGTCATAACCCGCCTGATTACAATGGTTTAAAAATGGTGTTAGCTGGAGACACATTATCTGGTGATGCGATTCAAAGTTTGCGTCAGCGCATTGAAGACGGCAATTTATCATCGGGCACAGGTAACGAGAGTGACTACCATATTGATGATGAGTATATTGCAAAAATTAGCGACCATATTAAGTTAGCCCGCCCTATGAAAATCGCTGCTGACTGCGGGAATGGTGTAGCGGGTGCATTTGCAAAAAAACTATATGAAGCACTTGGTTGCGAAGTTGAAGAGCTGTTTTGTGAAGTCGATGGGAATTTTCCTAATCATCACCCTGACCCATCTGTGCCAGATAATTTAAAAGATTTAATTTGTGCTTTAAAAACAAGTCATTCAGAAATCGGCTTGGCATTTGACGGTGATGGCGACCGTTTAGGCGTAGTGACTAAGCAAGGCAATATTATTTATCCAGACCGTCAATTATTACTATTTGCAGAAGATGTATTGAAGCGCGAACCTGGCGCGACTATAATTTATGATGTGAAATCAACACGGAACCTCGCTCCTTGGATTACAGCTCGTGGTGGCAAGCCGCTCATGTGGAAAACAGGGCATTCATTAGTTAAAGCAAAAATGAAGGAAACAGGTTCTGCCCTAGCTGGTGAAATGAGCGGTCATATTTTCTTTAAAGAACGTTGGTTTGGCTTTGATGATGGCTTATATTCAGGTGCGCGTTTGTTAGAAATTTTAAGCCATTTTGATGACCCTTCGGCGGTGCTTGATGCACTACCTGACAGTGTCAGCACACCTGAGCAGCATATCAGTATGCAAGAAGGCGAGCCTCATACATTGATTGCAAGACTGCAAGCCACGGCAACATTTGATGGTGCAGAAGTAATTACCATTGACGGTCTGCGTGTAGAGTATGCAGATGGCTTTGGTTTAATGCGCCCTTCTAATACTACACCCGTGATTGTGTTACGTTTTGAAGCAGATAATGAAGAAGCATTAGCCCGTATTCAGAATAAATTTAGAGAAGTAATTCTGGCAGCAGCTCCAGATGTAACATTACCTTTTTAAGACTTTTAAATAAACCATGTCAAAAAATACTATTTTTATAGCTTTAATATGGGTGGGCATTATTAGTGCAATCTATTATTTGACAGACAATATACAGAACCCAAATAAAATCAGTAACTTAGGATCTAAAACTGAGTTTGTGTTAAAACGCGGTTTAGATGGTCACTATCGCGCTGAAGCGCTAATTAATGACACAAAAGTCAACGTGCTTGTCGACACTGGGGCAACGGGCGTTGCTATTTCTCAACGCGTTGCTGATCAACTCAATTTACGTAGTATTAATGCGGTGCGAACTAATACAGCCAATGGTGATGGCGTTGGTTATATGGTGCGATTAGAAAATATTAAACTTGGCGGCATAGAAGCAAACAATGTACCTGCCATGATTGCGCCCAGCCTTGAAGGAGACGTGCTTCTAGGAATGAGTTTTCTTAGTAGAATGGATGTACGCTTATTTAAAGGTGAAATGACCATTAAGCAAGTTTATGAATAGACCTCCTCATTAATTAAACCAAGCTAACAGCAATACTATTTTAAATATAATTTAAGTAATCACCGTCGGTTTATCTCGCTTAGTGCGTGCTTTTAATTCTGACACCTGCAAAGCAATTGCGATCATCTCTGACAATGCCGTTTGCGCATCTAAATCATGTTTTGAAGTATCTGATTCATAGGCTTCTAAATATATTCTTATAGTTGCACCTTGTGTACCAGTGCCCGAAAGCCTGAATACAATACGTGAGCCATCCTCAAATAAAATACGTATTCCTTGCCGCTCACTGACTGAACCATCAATTGGGTCGGTATAACTAAAATCATCACATGATTTAATAGTATATTGCCCAAATGATTTGCCAGGCAGTATATTAAAAGCACTACGAATATGATCTATGACACTATTAGCGGCTTCGCTAGGAATGTTTTCATAATCGTGTCGTGAATAGATATTGCGACCATATTCTGTCCAATGCAATTTAACAATTTGTTCAACGCTTTGCTTTTTGCTAGCAACAATATTGAGCCAACATAACACAGCCCATAGCCCATCTTTTTCACGCACATGATTAGAACCTGTGCCAAAGCTTTCCTCACCACATAGTGTTACTTTATCGGCGTCCATTAAGTTGCCAAAAAACTTCCATCCTGTCGGCGTTTCAAAGTATGGAATACCAAGCTTTATGGCTACTCTATCAACAGCAGCGCTGGTAGGCATTGAGCGTGCCACACCGGCAATACCAGCATGATAAGCTGGTATTAATAGTGCATTAGCCGCAATAATAGCTAAACTATCCGATGGAGTAACAAAGAAACCTTTGCCTAAAATCATATTCCGGTCGCCATCACCATCTGAAGCAGCACCAAAATCTGGTGCATACTTACCACCATAAACGATATCCACTAATTCATGTGCATAGGTGAGATTCGGATCAGGATGTCCACCACCAAAACTCTCACTCACATCACAATTCATCAAGCTAGATTCTGGGGCGCCAAGTCGATTCATAAAAATCTCCTTTGCGTAATCGCCAGTGACGGCATGCATAGCATCAAATTTAATAGCAAAACCACCAGCTAATAATTCTTTAATTGCTGAAAAATCAAACATACTAGCCATCAAATCTGCATAATCAGTAACAGGGTCAATAACTTGCACGGTAAAGTCTGCATGATGAGTTTCGCCAATTACATCAATATCAATCTCAGGTAAATTAATCAGCTTATATGATGAAATTATTTTACTTTTACTAAAAATAGCATCAGTGACTTTTTCAGGTGCAGGACCACCATTCTCGGTGTTATATTTAATGCCAAAATCATCATCAGGACCAGCTGGATTATGACTTGCTGATAAAATAACACCGCCAAATGTTTGATATTTTCGGATGATATGTGAAGCTGCAGGTGTTGATAAAATTCCACCTTGCCCAACGATAACTTTAACAAACCCGTTGGCTGCCGCCATTTTAATAATGGTCTGAATAGCTACTCGATTATAAAACCGTCCATCGCCACCTAAAGTTAAGGTGGCGTTTTCAGGTAGTTTTAAAGTGTCAAAAATACTTTGGACAAAATTTTCGAGATAATGTGCTTGCTGAAAAACTTTTACTTTTTTTCTTAAACCAGAAGTGCCAGGCTTTTGATCGGTAAAAGGCTTACTTGAAATAATATTGGCCATAGTTTCACTTTAATTAGTTGAGATAATCACTTCTTAACTGGTTTTACATTCCAAATTTCTTCAGCATATTGACTAATGGTTCTATCACTAGAGAATTTTGCCATTCGCGCGACATTTAATATTGCACGGCGTGACCATTCCTCTTGATCTTGATAAACCTGCCCTACTTCGTCCTGCTTAGTAACATAGGCTTCATAATCAGCTAGCAATAAGTAAGGATCACCATTCAGTAAATTATCGATAATTGCTTGATAACGATTTGGCTCACCGACTGAAAAGTAACCTGAACCAATCATATCTAGCACTTCTTTTAATTCAGCATTGTCATTGTAGTAGTCGCGAGGATTGTAATCTGACGATTTCATATCTGCGACTTCTGGCGTTGTTAAACCGAAGATGAAGATGTTTTCTTCGCCAACCTCTTCCATAATTTCTACATTTGCACCGTCCAGTGTGCCAATGGTTAATGCACCATTAAGTGCCATTTTCATATTCCCAGTACCACTGGCTTCAGTACCCGCAGTTGAGATTTGCTCAGATAAATCACTACCTGGAAATAAAGTTTCTGCTGTCGATACATCATAATTAGGAAAGAAAACTACTTTGAGCTGATCTTTCACAGCAACGTCTTCGTTTACAATTTCAGCCACGTCGTTAATCAACCGAATAATAAGTTTAGCAAACCAGTAACCAGGCGCAGCTTTACCAGCAAAAATGAAACTTCTTGGGGTAATATTTGTTATCTCACCCTTGCGGATACGGTTATACATTGTAATTACATGCAGTACATTTAATAACTGACGTTTGTATTCATGAATGCGTTTAATTTGTGTATCAAACAATGAGTTAGGGTTTAATTTAATACCTGTTCGCTTTTCAATTATTCTAGCTAACTGCATTTTCTTTTGATGTTTCACCGCTCTAAATGCTTTGCGAAAGTCTTTGTCATCTGCCAATGGTGTTAATTGAACTAATTTTGTTAAATCTTTTTTATACTCTTCCCCAATGGCTTTAGAAATTAGTACAGTCAATTCTGGATTCGCCTGGTTTAGCCAACGTCTTGGCGTAATACCATTGGTCATATTAGTAATTTTATTTGGATAAATTTTATGGAAATCAGCAAATAGTGTCGTTTTCAACAACTCACTATGCAACGCTGCAACTCCATTTACTGTATGACTTCCCACCACAGCCAAATGCGCCATACGAATCCTTCTACCGTTTGACTCATCAATGATTGAAACACGTGTCAGCAAGTCTTTATCGCCAGGAAAATGGTGATTAACCATTTGCATAAACTGGTGATTAATATCATAAATGATTTCTAAATGTCGTGGCAGTAATTCACCAAACAACTCAATAGACCATGTTTCTAAGGCCTCAGGCATTAAGGTGTGATTAGTATATGCAAATATCTTGTTCGTTAAACCCCAAGAAAAATCCCACTCTAAGTCATGCACATCAACTAATTGATGCATCATTTCTGCGATACCAATGGCTGGGTGTGTATCATTTAATTGAATTGCTATCTTATTCGGTAACTCACGCCAAACTGCTTTAGTTTTGTTCGGTCTTGTGCTTAAAAAGCGACGTAAAATATCTTGAATTGAAGCAGATACAAAGAAGTATTGTTGTTTTAGTCTTAACTGCCGCCCGTTAACAGAGCTGTCATTCGGATACAGTACTTTAGAAATACTTTCTGTCTCATTGCGGCCTTCAACTGATTTCTCATAATTACCATCGTTAAACTCACCTAAATCAAACTCGTTCGCTGCTTTGGCAGACCAAAGTCTCAGTGTATTTACCGTTTCTGTGTCATAGCCTGGCACTGGCATATCATATGGCATTGCCACTACATGTTCTTCATCTACCCATATACGTTTATTTCTTTTACCTGTATTCGAAGGCACTTCTACCGTGTTACCGTAAAACTTCACCATATAGGCAGCTTCAGGACGTTGGAATTCCCAGACATTCCCATAACTTAACCAATTGTCAGGGTTTTCTACCTGCTGACCGTTCTCAATTGTTTGCTTAAACATGCCATATTCATAACGAATACCATAGCCTTCTGCAGGTAAGTCTAACGTTGCCATTGAATCTAAAAAACATGCTGCTAAACGACCAAGACCTCCATTACCTAGAGCAGCATCATGCTCCATCTCTGCAGTTACTTCTAAATCTTGTCCTAACGCTTTCAATCCTTTGCTTAAGTCTTCTTCAACACCAATATTTAGCGCAGCATTATTAAGCATACGTCCAATTAGAAACTCAAGTGAGAGATAGTACACACGTTTTGGGTCTTTTTCTGCGTAAGTTTTTGAGGTGTTAACCCAGCGTTCTACAACATGATCTCGTACAGTATAAGCAGTCGCTTGATACCAGTCTCGCGCTGTCGACGCTTCATCTGTTTTAAAACATGAAAACAACATGTGATTCTGTAAAGATTGTTTAACTGGAGTCAGTTTTGGTAATACTGAAGATTGATTACTTGTTTTACTCATTATCGCTACCTTTATATATAAATCTATTTTGTCGTGCAATATAAAAATTAGTTTAAAAAAATACCGCTTGTTTCAACTGTATTTAAATTAACTCTAAATTTAAATAGTGACATCACTGTGACATTTTTATTTTATTTTGCCTCGATCAGTTTTTGATAAAGCGTTAAATATCTCTTTGCTCTCGATTCCCAGCTTAAATCTAATTGCATACCATTGCGTTGAATACTTCTCCAAGCTGGTCTTTGCATATAACTAAGTGCTCTTAAAATACCAGCGAGCAACCCAGTTTCAGACACCTGATCAATGACGAAGCCTGTGGCTGTTTTTGCAGATAGTGATTGTTTATTAGTATCTACCACGGAATCTGCCAAGCCACCTGTACTAGAAACAATAGGTGGAGTGCCGTAAGCCATACCATACATCTGATTCAACCCACATGGCTCAAACCGAGAAGGCATGATGAACATATCGCAACCCGCCATAATGTTATGTGAAAGCGACTCATTATAATCAACCGTGACACTCACTTGATTAGGGAATTTTTTAGCCAACGCTAAAAACTGCGCTTCAATTTCCTTATCACCACTTCCCAAAATTGCAAACTGGCAGCCTTGCTCAATTAGATGCGGGACTATAACAGGCAGTAAATCCAAACCTTTTTGGTGAGTAAATCGACTCACTACGCCTAACAACGGTGAATCTTTATCTTCTTTTAACTTTAAATGTTGTTGTAATTGTTTTTTAACAGTCTTTTTGCCCGCAATACGTCGATTGCTATAGTTTTTGAAGAGCTGATCATCAGTCTCAGGGTGCCAAACCTCCGGATCAATACCATTCAAAATACCAATTAAATCATCTTTTCGTGTTGTTAATAAACCTTCCATACCAAAACCAAATTCTGGCGTTTGAATCTCTTCAGCATAAGTTTTACTTACAGTGATTAACTTGTCTGCATAGTAAAGCCCGGCTTTTAAAAATGAAAGCTGATCATAATACTCAAAACCTTCAATTTGTAAATTTGCAGCTGGCAATTCAAAATCAGCTACATAACTTGCGTCAAAACAACCTTGAAATGCTAAATTATGAATGCTGAATATTGATTTAGCTGAGCTATTATCCACAAGCCTCATATAAGCAGGCGCCAAGCCTGTTTGCCAATCATTACAATGGACTAGTTCTGGCTGCCAAGATTGATAAGGCGTCGCGTCACTTGAAAGCAAGCTTGCTACTCTGGATAGCACAGCAAATCGTAATGCATTATCTGGCCACTCTATGCCATCAGCATCAGCGTATGGACCGCCTTCACGTTCATATAGGGAAGGGCTAGCAATAGCAATTACATCTACTTGATCGCTAATACTATGCTTGCCTTGCGGATTAGGCATTTTTCCTAAAATCAAATCACAAGATTGATTCAATACATTAATAGTAGCAATTTTTTTCTGTGACTCAAGTCTTGTCAGCACCTGCTTATAGCCAGGCAATAATATTTTAACGTCACCGTTAAACTCACTTAAGTTTTTAAGTGCTTTAGGTAAGGAACCACTGACATCTGCTAAGCCTCCAGTTTTAATTAATGGGAAGGCTTCTGATGTTACAAATAAGACCTGCATATATGAACTCGAAATTACTAATACTTAAATAAGCTTTAAATTAAAGCAATATTAAAGACAGAAAAAGATTAAATGTAAAAAGGTTATCGTTATTGAGATAGTTGCAATATTATGCAAGAAAGCGGTGGCACTGAAATTACGACTGAATGCGATTGATTCATCCAAGCAACATCATCAGTATTTAAGTTAGCGCCATTACCTTGATTACTACCACCATAACAACTTGCATCACTATTAAACAGCTCAACATAATGTCCGCCTTGTGGCACACCCAATCGATAACCATGTCGTAATATTGGCGTAAAATTAAGTACCACGATAACAAAACCACCATCACGTGCGCGCCTGACAAAACTAACAACAGATTGATCGCTGTCATGGCAGTCTATCCAATCAAATCCTTGCTCATCAAAGTCCAGCTCATGCAAAGCAGTTGATCTTAAGTAGAGATGATTTAAATCTTGGTTAACCAGTTTAACACCTGCATGCCATGACGAATCTGGATTGTCTTTACTTAATAAGTGCCAATCTAAACTCTGATTAACGTTCCACTCTTTACCTTGACCAAACTCATTGCCCATAAAATTCAATTTTTTACCTGGCGCTGTCATCTGGTAGCTCAGTAGCAAGCGTAAATTTGCAAACTTTTGCCAAGTATCCCCTGGCATTTTATCAAGTAGAGAACGCTTGCCATGTACTACTTCATCGTGTGAAAACGGCAAAACAAAGTTTTCACTATAAGCGTAAAGCTGACCAAAAGTGAGCTTGTCATGATGATACTTTCTATGTATTGGGTCTTCTTCAAAATAGGCTAGGGTATCGTTCATCCAACCCATGTTCCATTTCATGTTAAAACCCAAACCGCCTGTGTAGACTGGACGGGAAACAGCTGGCCAAGCAGTGGACTCTTCAGCAATAGTCAATACACCAGGAAAGTCTTCACCTACCATTGTGTTCAATTGCTTTAAAAATTCAATCACATCTAAATTTTCTCTGCCACCATATTTATTAGGGAGCCATTCGCCCGCTTCACGTGAGTAATCTAAATACAACATCGATGCCACGGCATCAACACGGAAGCCATCAATATGAAACTCATTTAACCAGAAGAACGCGTTGCTCATTAAGAAGTTACGTACCTCATTACGGCCGTAATTGAATATATAGGTACCCCAATCTTGATGTTCGCCTAATCTTGGGTCTTCATGTTCATATAAAGCTGTTCCATCAAACCGAGCTAATGCCCAATCATCTTTAGGAAAATGGCCTGGCACCCAATCAAGAATCACGCCAATATTGGCCTGATGAAACGCATTAATTAAAAACCGCAAATCATCAGGTGTCCCAAAGCGATTAGTGACACCAAAATAACCTGTAGTTTGATAACCCCAAGATTCATTCAATGGGTGCTCGGTAATTGGTAATAATTCAATATGGGTATAGCCCATATCCACAACGTACGGCACCAATGTGTCTGCCAACTCACGGTAAGTTAAATAATGAGCCTCATCATTGCGTTGCCAACTCCCTAAATGAACTTCGTAACAATTAAAGGGTGCATGTAACCAATCGTTATCAGTTCTACTTTTTATCCAAGCATCATCGGTCCACTTATGTTTACTTTGGCTTATTTTTGTTGCGGTACCCGGTCTTACTTCAAATTCAAACCCATAAGGGTCAGTTTTAACTAATAGATCACCTGTATGGCGATTACGTATCTCAAATTTATACAAGTCGGCATCGGTAAGGTGAGGAATAAAAATTTCCCAAACACCGCTGCTGCCTAATGCACGCATACTATGTACACGGCCGTCCCATTGGTTAAAACTACCAACCACACTCACACGTTCAGCATTTGGCGCCCATACGGCAAATCTCACGCCATCAATGTTTTGCTGTTGCATCAATTGTGCACCTAGTGTTTTATAGGCCTGCTTTAAATTGCCTTCTCCGAATAAATGCAGCTCGTCTTCTGTAATCGAGTTGCCAAAACCATAAGCATCATAGGTTTCATATATACCAGAATCACTTTCAACTTTAAGTAAATAAGGCGTTTTTTGAGATTGTTTTATTGTTAACTCAAAAAAACCTGGCGTAGTGTTTTGAATTAAAGATTGCCATTTTTGTTCAATTTTTACTGAGACTTTGTTCGCTGCAGGATTAAACACACGAATCACATATGTGGTTTTATTTTGATTTTTATGCTGCCCTAAGTAACCAAAAGGATCATAGTGTTTAGCATCAAGTATAAGCTGTAGATTCTCTGGAATTACTTCGGGAGTTTTCTTTAAACCTGTTCTTGTCTTTTTATTAATCGCCAAAATTACCTCTTGTAAAATTATTTTAATTTACTAAAAAAATAAAAATTATCTGTCACACATGATTATAATGTACTTAGCGTAATAGAAATGGATTTTAATGTAAATACAGTTCTTTTAAGGGATAGTCATGTTAACAAAACAATTTGCAGAACGTAGAAAAACGAACCCAAAACAGGAGCCTAACGCTGATCGATTTATTAGTAATTTAACTAAAAATACGGTGGCGATAATTCTTGCAGGTGGCCGTGGAAGTCGATTGAAAAACTTGACAGACTGGCGTGCAAAACCTGCAGTGCAGTTTGGCGGGAAATATAGAATTATTGATTTCCCACTTTCTAACTGTATCAATTCTGGCATTCGCCGTATAAACGTCGCAACGCAATACAAAGCACAAAGCTTGATTCAACATATCCAGCGAGGCTGGGGATTTTTGCGCGGTGAGTTTAATGAGTATGTGAATATCATTCCTGCACAACAAAGATTAGGCGAGGAATGGTACAAGGGGACTGCTGATGCTGTTTACCAAAACTTGGATCTAATGCGCGAAAGTGGGGGCGAATACGTATTAATACTAGCTGGCGATCATATTTATAAAATGGACTACGGGAAAATGTTAGCTACACACTCAAATTCACAAGCTGACATGACTATTGCCTGTATTAACGTATCACTTGAAGAAGCAAAAGGTTTCGGTGTATTAGCGGTCGATGAAACAGATCGTGTCATTGAATTTCAAGAAAAACCTGCCAACCCAAAACATATGCCAGGTGATTCTACAAAAGCATTTGCCAGTATGGGCATCTATATTTTCAACGCAAAATTCCTTTATGAGCAATTAATCAGAGATGCTGGAGATACAGACTCCACTCATGATTTTGGTAGCGATATCATTCCACACATCATCAATAAATATCGTATTCAAGCTCACCGCTTTACAGATAGCTGCGTTGGTGCAGAAGATGAACACTATTACTGGCGAGATGTTGGAACCATTGATGCTTATTGGGAGGCCAACATGGAGCTGACTAAAGTCGTACCGGAGTTAAATTTATACGACAGAGTATGGCCGATTTGGACTTATCAGGAACAACTACCACCAGCGAAATTTGTATTTAACGATGAAGGTAGAACAGGTAATGCAACAGACTCTCTTGTATCAGGTGGGTGCCTAATTAGCGGTTCCTCAGTCACTAGCTCAATATTATTCTCCGATGTACACGTAAACGATTACAGTAGTATTGAAAACTCTGTGGTATTACCAAAAGTAACTATCGGTAAAAATGTAACTCTGAGAAATGTAGTCATTGACCGTGGCTGTATAATCCCTGACGGCACGCAAATTGGCGTTGACCCAGAACAAGATGCTAAAGACTTTCATGTGTCAGAAAAAGGGATTGTGCTTGTAACCCCTGACATGCTAGGCCAAGACCTCTATCGCACTATTTAATAACATTATTCGGAATAGACATTAAGAATGAAAAGCAACACTAAGCTTTACCTCAATTTATATTGGCACATGCATCAACCAGATTATCGTGATTTAAGTACAAATAAATATGCATTACCATGGACTTATCTACATGCAATAAAAGATTACAGTGACATGGCTTATCATATCGAAGCCAACCCTAAAGCGAGGGTTAGCTTCAATTACGTGCCTATTTTATTAGAGCAGCTGGAAGATTATTCTCAACAGTTCAAACAAAACAAAATACGCGATCCGTTATTAGCATTATTGATAGACCCAGATCTTTCTGCCATTAATGATGAACAATGTAGCTTAATTGTTGAAAGCTGTTTTAAAGCACATCATGAAAAAATGTTGAGCCCTTTTCCGCATTACCAGCGCTTACTTAACATTTATCAGTTACTAGAACCTGCCGTACACGATCTCGAATTAAAATACCTTTCTGCGCAATATAAGGCAGATTTATTAGTGTGGTATCACCTTGCTTGGTGTGGTGAAAGCTTACGCAAAGAAAACAAAGTTATTCAGGCTTTGATGGAAAAAAGTGTTTTATTTACTTTAGATGACCGCAATCAATTATTCGAACAAATCAAAGCAACGATTGATGGCTTAATTCCAAGATATAAAAAATTAGCTCAAAACAATCAAATCGAACTCACAACGACCCCTTACTACCATCCTATTTTACCGCTTTTAATCGATATTAATTCTGCTAAAGATGCAATGCCTGAAGCGCCATTACCAGAGAATAAACATTATCGCGACGGTAGGAATCGCGCTGCAGCGCATGTCGTTGCAGCCCAAACATATCATAAAGATATATTTGGTAAAGCGCCTAATGGTATGTGGCCAGCTGAAGGTGCAGTTTCTCATGCAGCATTATCTATCATGGCTGAACAAGGTATTAAATGGGCCGCTAGTGGTCAAGCTGTGTTAGCTAATAGTTTGCAATTGTCAGAAATGCCACTCGATGATACTAAGCAATATGTGTATCAGCCGTACAAAATAACTAACGGAAAAGATGATATTGTGTGCTTTTTTAGAGATGATTCTCTTTCAGATAAAATTGGCTTTGAATATGCCAATATGCATGCAAGTGCTGCTGTGAAAGATTTCATGGATAATTTAGAAGCTATATTAGAAAAAAACCCCGATCAAAGCAATATTGTTAGTGTGATATTAGATGGTGAAAATGCTTGGGAATACTATCCATATAATGGATTTTATTTCTTAACAGAGTTATATGAAGCACTTATTAATCATCCAGATATAGAAATGACAACCTTTAGCGACATTTTAGCTATGCAAGAAGCTGGCAAATTGCCTACGCCACAATTATTACCACAAATCTCAGCTGGTAGTTGGGTCTATGGCACGATGAGCACATGGATTGGTAGCGAAGCAAAAAATCTTGCTTGGGATTTCCTTTGCGATGCAAAAAAAGTATATGACAAAAATATTAATGCACTCGATAATATTGAAAAATTAGCTTGTGACCGTCAGTTATCTATTTGTGAAGGTTCAGACTGGTTCTGGTGGTTTGGAGATTACAACGCCTCAGATAGTGTGAAAAGTTTTGATCGTTTATATCGACTGAATCTGATCAATTTGTATGAGTTACTTAAACAGCCAGTCCCAACTAACCTACACGAGCCAATCAGCAAAGGTGGTGGTAGCGACTCAGAAAATGCAGGCACGATGCGTAGAGGGCAAGAAAAGTAATGCACGCCGCTTCAAACAAAAAACTTGCTGGGGTTTTGCTTCATATTAGCTCACTCCCTAAGGGTAATATCGGTGTAGATGCCTATCGATTTATTGATTTTTTAGCTTCAACTGGGGCAAATGTTTGGCAAACTTTACCAATTAACATGCCAGCAGATAACTCACCATATCAATGCATTTCTACCCATGCAGGGAACCCTGCGTTCATTGACTACGAACAACTTATTGACCATGGCTTACTAAATACTGATGAAATTAATTTAGATAGTAGGCAAAGGCTGGGTATAGCGTACCAGAACTTTATAGACTCGCATTCAACAGTTGCATTTACAATATTTTGCGAGTTTAATCAATTTTGGCTACAAGACTTTGCAATCTACTTATTACTCAGAAAGTTATATAATTTTAGCTGTTGGAACACCTGGCCAAATGAATATAAGCATCGAGATCAAGCCAGTCTAAATCTGCTAAAAACAGAACACGCACAAGCACTTGAGGTCATTAAATTTACACAATACTTGTTCTTTATGCAATGGGATAAATTGAAAAGTTATGCTGAAGAAAATCAAATAAAACTATTTGGTGACATTCCAATTTTTGTTGCCTACGACAGCGCTGATGTTTGGGCTGAGCCTCATTTATTTAAACTAGATGAAAATAAAGAAATGACAGTTGTCGCAGGTGTACCACCTGATTATTTTTCAGAAACTGGTCAACGTTGGGGCAACCCTCATTACGATTGGCCAGCGATGGAAAAAGATCAGTTTTCTTGGTGGCTAACACGAATAGAAACACAGACACGTTTATTCCACATGTTACGTATAGACCATTTTCGCGGCTTAGAAGCTGCTTGGGAGATTCCTGCTGAAGAACCAAATGCAATTAAAGGAAAATGGGTCAACGCACCAGGAGACGCTCTCCTTGCCAGTATTCAAACACGTTTCCCTGATATCGAACTTATCGCTGAAGACTTAGGTGAAATTACTGAGGAAGTTAATGCCCTCAGGCTTAAATATGCATTACCTGGCATGAAAATTCTACATTTTGCTTTCGGTGGTGATAATGACAATCCTTACCTGCCGCACAACATAGAAGAGAATAGTGTGACCTACACAGGCACACATGATAACGATACTACGCTAGGTTGGTACCAATCGCTTGATACGGAGCAACAGCAAAATTTTGAAACGTATCTAAAACAAACAGGGATTGAAAAACTGGTGGCAATGCCATTTACTTTGATAGAAATGGCATTTAATACTACCTCGAATTTAGTGATTATTCCTATGCAAGATATCCTAGAACTCGATACTGAACATCGTATGAATGTTCCTGGCACCATTGAAGGTAATTGGCAATGGCGCTTTGATTGGAGTCAACTCAATTCAAAGCAAATTCACCAATTTTCTGAAGCCATCTATACAGCCGATAGGAAATAAATAACATGGCCAAAAGTATAGGTATTGACATAGGAGGCACTAACTTTAGAGTAGGTATATTCGAACATTTAACTATGCTCTCGGAAGCACGTGTTCAAGCTAACTTTTCAAGTTTATGCAAAAACAACACACCAGAGGTTGCATGGCAATCAATTCTAGAATTAATTACTCAAAGTGTTGAAGACTCATTAACACAACAACAAGACATTCAACATATTGGTATTGGCTTTCCTGGTTTTATCGACCCAAAAACAAAAATTCTCAGCGAATCACCTAACTTACCTGGCTTGAAAAACGTCAATCTAGAAAAAGACTTATCTCTAAAGTTAAAAAACAAGTTCCCAACAATTAATGTGGTAGTAGAAAATGATGCATTGGCTGCGGCATATGGTGAGTATAGCCAGAGAGATCAGCAAGTATCTTCAATGCTCTATTTCGGATTAGGTACTGGCGTTGGTGGCGGACTCATATTATTAGGTTCGCCTTATGCAGGAGAGCACGGCATGGCAATGGAAGCTGGACACATCATTGTCACGCCAAATGGCCGAGCTTGCGGCTGCGGTAATTTAGGCTGTGTGGAGCAATACTCCTCTGCCTCAGCAGTAGCATTAAGTTATGCAGACGCAACAAAAGCATCGCTAAGCAATAAAAAATACACCGCCCACGAAATTGCTAGTTTAGCCCGTAGTGGCGATCAAGATGCTATTAGTGCGTTTGTGTTGGCAGGAAGAAGCTTAGCCATTGCAGCAGCACATACACTGAAAGTAATTGATGTGCCCACCATTGTCATCGGCGGTGGCATGAGTCAAGCATGGGATTTAATGCAAACTAGTTTCAACACTACTTTAGAAGAAAACCTAATTCCTGTTTTGCGTGGGAAGACTCAACTTATTATTTCAACTTTAAAAGATAAAGCCGGCATGCTAGGCGCTGCCATATTAGCAGCAAAAGCACCTTAATCAACAGCGCTACGTTTTGCTTGAATAACAATACCAATTAACTTAAGTAGCGGACAAAAAAAAGTTGCAGCCAGAATAGCTTTATTTGGTGAAGTGCTTGTAGATATTTTTCCTGATAGAACTGTATTAGGTGGTGCGCCATACAATGTGGCAAGACATCTTCGCGCATTTCAGCAACTCCCAATCATCATCACACGTATAGGCAATGACACACTTAAAGATGATTTTTTATCTGAATTAAAAAAACTCAAAATAGATAGCTCCGGTATTCAACATGATTTAGACTACCCTACCGGACAGGTAAAAGTACATATAAGCAATAATAATCATGAATTTGAAATATGCAAAGACCAAGCATACGATTATATTGAAAGAAAACCAGCTAAAGAAATTATTTTAAAATTGCAACCAGATTTAGTATATTTTGGTACGCTGGCTCAAAGAAATTCAACATCTCGCTCAGCATTAAATACACTATTAAACACAGTAAAATGCCCATGCTTTTTAGCATGTTAATTTGCTCACACCTCGGTACAACAAACAAATAATGATAGCAGCCCTGTTGCAAGCAGATATCGTTAAACTTAATGATGATGAACTAACAATTATTAGTAAAATGTTTAATACTAGATATCAAACAACTAAAGATCAGGCGCTATTTTTATTAAATCAATTTAATATAGAAATGCTATATATTACTTGTGGCAAAGATGGCGCTTGGACAATCTCTAATGCCGAAGTAACAACATATGCGGACACCTCTAAGCTCGAAAAAAAATTAGTCGATACTTTTGGTGCAGGCGACGGCTTTTCAGCTATATGTATCTTAGGTAAATTATTAAACTGGCCATCAGAAACCATACTACGCAGGGCAAATAGGTTTGCCACAAGCATATGTCAAATCAGGGGTGCCTCACCAGCTAATATTGATTTTTATGGTGAGTTTTTAGATGCCTGGTTAATTAAAAATTAAAAAACAGCTTTATTGTATTTCAAACAATATAGTTTTAAAAAATAGAAAATTACTGGTCGGAACGGCAAGATTCGAACTTGCGACCCCTTGTCCCCCAGACAAGTACGCTACCAGGCTGCGCTACGCCCCGAATTACTGTGATTACAGTATAGATATTATAAAACAAAAGTTAATAATGAATGAATAACCTTGATTTAAAATAGGATGGTTTATGGAAGCAGATGAAGTAGAAAAATGAGTGAATACTAAGCACGGAGCAATGCAATTACTTCTTGCAATTGCCTTCTAATATTGTCTATATTAATATTAGATATTATTTCAGGGTTAGAAATTGATTCACTATTATTTGAGTCTACCATACCAACGTGTTTGGCATCAGCACCATCTAGACGATTACGCGCACCACTAATAGTAAAGCCTTGTTCATATAATAACTCACGTATTTTACGAATAAGTAGTACTTCATGATGCTGATAGTAACGTCGATTACCTCGTCGCTTTACTGGTTTAAGTTGGGTAAATTCTTGCTCCCAATAACGTAATACATGCGGTTTAACCCCGCATAATTCACTCACCTCACCAATCGTAAAGTAACGTTTAGCGGGGATAGGTGGTAACTGTACTTTTTTTAGTTGATCTACCATTGAAGTTTATGAAGAATAATGCACTTCTACTTTACTCTTTAACTTTTGACTTGCATGAAAGGTGACCACACGACGTGCTGATATAGGTATTTCCTCACCTGTTTTAGGATTACGGCCTGGTCTTTCAGATTTTTTTCGTAATTCAAAATTACCAAACCCTGATAGTTTTACGCTATCACCAGATTCAAGTGAAGCCCGCACTTCTTCAAAAAAGGCTTCTACCATATCTTTAGCTTCCCTTTTATTGAGTCCTACTTGCTCAAAAAGCAAATCAGCTAAATCAGCTTTTGTTAATGTCATAAATACTCCCCGCCTTGCTATTACTTAGTTTTAGTTTTATTGCTCAATTTCTTAACCGTGCATTAAATTTATTTTCGAGCAATTTCAGCAAATCGGCCGTTGCAGACTCTGCTTCAGTGTCTATGAGCGTTTTGTTAGTATCTTGCATAAGTATAAGAAAGGCAAGGCTTTTTTTGTTTTCTGGAACACCTTTCCCTTGATAAATATCAAATAATCGTATTTCTTGCAACAACGGAATATTGGCCTTATATGCAGCGTCAATAATTGACTGCGCTTCAATATCATGGTCAACTAATATTGAGATATCTCGCCTTACTGCTAAAAATTTAGACACTTCATTATATTTAGGCAACTCTCCCTCAAGCAAAGGTGTTGTTTCTAATTCAAACAACATGGTACTTTTAGGTAAATCATATTTTTGCTGCCATTTAGGGTGTAACTTTCCTAACCACCCTATTGGCTTGTCTTGCATGTAGATGCGAGCAGTTTGCCCAGGGTGTAGTGCTGGGTGCTCTTCTTGCTTATATTGCACTTGGTGTCTCGTTAAGCTATCTACTGTGGCTTTAGCATCATAAAAATCGATATCACGGTCTTCATCACCCCATTGTTCAGGCAGCGCAGAACCATAACAAAGCCCAGCGATATTGTTTTGTTCTTTATAGCCTGTTTGATTTCGATGGAACGTAGTCCCTAACTCAAATAACATCGCACGGCCTTGTTTGCGATTTAAGTTATAAACTAATGCATCTAGCAAGCCTCCAAATAGACTGCTGCGCATGACGCTCATATTACTAGCGATAGGATTTTTTAACTTAATAGGACTATTGTTTTTTAACAACCCTGTTTCCCAACTTTCCTCAACAAAACTATAAGTAACTATTTCTTGATAACCTCGCGCTTGCATTACATCTTTAAGCCAAACAGCATTCAATGTAGATTCACTAGTTGGCAGTATCTTTAAACTGGCGGTAGGTGCAACTGCTGCGATTCTATCGTAACCGTGTAAACGGGCGACCTCTTCAATCAAGTCTTCTTCTCTTGCAATATCAAAACGGTAACTTGGTGCTTGCACTGAAAAGCCAGCCGACGTTTCTTCAAAATTAAAGCCTAGTTGGGTAAGTAGTTTCCCTGTGTCTTGCTTAGAAATTTCTAACCCTAACACTGAGAGCAAGCGTGCATGCCGCAATGTGACGGTATTGCGTACAGGCAAGTTTCCAACAACACTGGTTACTTCACCTACTTGGCCTCCACAAATTTCTAATACTAAGGCTGCTGCACGATCCAACACATTTTTTGTATTGCCGTAATCAACGCCACGCTCAAAACGATATGATGAATCAGTGCTTAATCCCAAGCGTCGTGCTTTTCCCGCCATCACATTGGGTGTAAAAAATGCACTTTCTAAAAATATTGAGGTAGTAGTTTCGGTGACAGATGTAGGCTCACCACCCATAACCCCTGCCAATGCAATCGCACCATCTTCATCGGCAATGACTAAGTCATCATTGGCAAGCTTTACATCGTTACCGTCTAACAGCTTTATGGTCTCACCCATTTGGGCAAATCGCACATTGATTGCACCATGGAGCTTAGCTGAATCAAAGGCATGCATCGGTTGGCCAAGCTCTAAAAGCACATAATTAGTAATATCAACTATCGCACTAATGGAATTGACGCCGCTTCTTCCAAGGGCTCGTTGCATCCACATAGGCGTATCAGCTTTTGCGTTCACACCTTTTACCAGTCTGCCAAAATACGCAGGACATGCCTCTGGCTCACTAACACTAACAGTAAGCTTTTTAGTGCCATCTGTTACGAGAGTAGCAATCACTGGCGGTGTTAATGTAGCACCAGTAATAGCAGCAACATCTCTAGCAACACCTAAGATACTTAAGCAATCTGCGCGATTTGGCGTAAGTTTTAAGGTATACAACTGATCATCTAGTACCAGATAATCACGTAAGCTCTTACCTACTGGTGCGTCGCTAGGCAACTCAATTATGCCAGCCGCATCAGTAGAAATACCTAATTCCTCAGCTGAACACAACATGCCAAAAGACTCAACACCGCGCAGTTTAGCTTGTTTAATAGCAAAGCCAGGCAATACCGCACCCATTTTGGCACAGGCCACCTTTAAGCCTAGTCGTGCATTAGGAGCACCACATACTATTTGTAATGATTCGTTGGAATCTACTTTTACTTTGCAAACTTTTAAACGATCAGCATCCGGATGTTTATCAGTCGCAACAATTTCACCAATTACAACATGATTAAACGCGTGTGCAACTGGTTCAGTTTTCTCGACTTCTAGCCCTGCCATTGTCATTGCATGACCAAGTTCATCAGTACTTAAACTTGGGTTAACAAATTGGCGTAACCAGTATTCAGAAAATTGCATGTTTTATCTCTATTTGTGTCTGCTAATAAAAGTACGTTAACAAGTTACTTGTTGAATTGTTTTAAAAAGCGCATATCGTTATTAAAAAAGTGTCTTAAGTCATTCACTCCATAGCGCAGCATCGCTAAGCGTTCTACACCCAAACCAAAAGCAAATCCTTGATATTTTTCGCTATCAATATTTACATGCTTAAATACTTCAGGATGCACCATACCGCAACCCCCAATTTCTAACCACCCACCTTCCCAGCTCATATCCATTTCAGCTGATGGCTCAGTAAATGGGAAAAATGAAGGTCGAAAACGCACGGTTAAATCCTCACGTTCAAAAAAACGTTGTAAGAAATCTTGCACCACACCTTTTAAATTAGCAAAGCTAATATCTTCATCAACCCAGAGGCCTTCAACTTGGTGAAACATGGGTGAATGCGTTGCATCAGAGTCCACCCGATACACCCGGCCTGGTGCAATAATTTTTAATGGTGGTGTTTGTTTTTGTTTTAACGCATTTTCCATATAGTGCACTTGAACTGGAGAAGTATGCGTACGCAATACATTTGCATCATCCACATAAAACGTATCATGCATGGCTCTGGCAGGGTGATTTTCTGGAATATTAAGCGCAGTGAAGTTATAAAAATCTGTTTCTATCTCTGGACCTGTGGCCACATCAAAACCAACTGATTGAAATAACTTTTCAATACGTTGCAACGTTAATGTAACAGGGTGTAAACCACCTTGAGATTGCGCTCTTGCTGGCAGAGTGATATCCAAAGACTCATTTGCTAATTGTTCTGCCTGAACAGAATCTAAAATAGCTTCACGCTTTGCACTCCATGCAGCTTCAACACCTTGTTTAACCACATTAATAGCTGCACCTGCAACTGGTCGATCTTCAGCTGAAAGTTTACCTAAACCTTTTAGCGCATCGGTTAATAAACCAGTTTTACCTAAGTATTTAGCTTTTGCAACTTCAAGCGCATTCATATTATCGCAAGCTGAAAAATCTAACTCTGCATCACTAATTAAATGGTCTAAATTTGCCATGAATTATTTTAACTTATCTAATTGTTTAAGAAAAAAGCTGTTTAAGAAAAAAAAAGAGGCCGCAGCCTCTTTTTAATTTAATTTAATTTAAGCTGCTAAACCAGTTTTTGCCAATTCTACAAACTTGGCAAATGCCGCTTTATCAAATACAGCTAAATCTGCTAGTACTTTACGATCCACTTCAATTGAAGATTTTTTCAAACCATTCATGAATCGGCTATAAGTCAGGCCGAACTCGCGTGAGCCAGCATTAATACGTGCAATCCATAATGTACGGAATTGACGTTTTTTCTGACGACGGTCACGGTAAGCATACTGTCCAGCTTTCATGACAGCTTGTTTAGCAACGCGATAGACGTTTTTACGACGTCCGCGGAAGCCTTTGGCTGCTTTTAATACTTTTTTATGTTTTGCGCGTGCGGTGACGCCCCGTTTTACTCTAGGCATATCAGTCCCCTTATCGAGTTGGCATCATCGCGCGAACACGAGAAGCATCGGTTGAAGAAATAATATCTGTGCCACGAAGCTTACGTTTTTGCTTAGTAGTTTTTTTAGTCAAGATATGACGTAGATGTGAATGGGTACGTTTAATTTTACCATTCCCCAAGAACTTAAAGCGCTTTTTAGCGCTGCTCTTTGTTTTCATTTTTGGCATTTTTTTCTCCTTAAGAGTTGTTAAGAGTGCTTAGGCATGCCGTTTATGGCCGTATCACTCATGAAATTCAATCTTGCTTATTCTTTAACTTTTACTTTGTTAGTATCTACCGTTTTTTCTGCAGGCTTAGCTACTTTTTTTGGCTGTACTTTTTTCTCTACCACTTTTTTTTCTGGTACTTTTTTGGCTGGCGCTAACACCATGACCATTTGGCGCCCTTCCATTTTAGGAAATTGCTCAACGACACCAATTTCTTTCATATCTGCTTGCACACGTCTTAATAACGCAATGCCGAATTCTTGGTGTGTGATTTCACGACCTCTGAAACGCAGCGTTACTTTTACTTTATCTCCATCCCCAAGAAACTTGGTGATATTACGCACTTTAATTTTATAATCACCATCATCTGTGGCTGGGCGAAACTTAACTTCTTTAATCTGTACTTGCTTTTGCTTAAGCTTTTGCTCATGCAAACGCTTACTTTCAGCATACTTAAACTTACCATAATCCATTAACCTGCAAACAGGCGGCTTGGCATTAGGGGCTATTTCAACAAGATCAATATCCATTTCTTCGGCTTTAGCAAATGCTTCGACCAAGCTTACGATACCCAATGGTTCGTTTTCAACACCCACTAACCTTAGTTCTTGTGTGGTGATTTCACCATTGATTTTTGTACCCTTATCCTGAGCTATAACTATCCCCTTGTATCCAATAATAAAGTTGCAATATAAAAGCCGCGCTTCACCAGGTTCAAGTCCTAAACAATACTTAGGAGTTTAAACTTTGGTCTCTATTTCCGTTTTGATGCGTTCAATAAACGCTTCAAGCGGCATAGAACCTAAGTCTTCACCTTTTCTGGTCCGCACGGCTACACAGCCAGCTTGCACTTCCTTATCTCCTACAACCAGTAGATAAGGCATCTTCTGCAAGCTATGTTCGCGTATTTTATAGGTTATTTTCTCATTTCTCAAGTCAAAATCGCATCTAATGCCACTTTTCTTCAACTTTTCAATTACTTGCAACACATAATCTGATTGACCATCAGAAATATTCAACACCATCGCTTGAACTGGCGCTAACCAAGCTGGCATTGCCCCAGCATAATTCTCTATCAATATACCCATAAAACGTTCCATCGAACCAACAATGGCCCTGTGCAACAATACAGGTCGTTTACGTGTATTATCTTCCGCCACATACTCAGCACCTAAGCGCTCTGGCAGGTTGGCATCTAATTGCACTGTTCCGCATTGCCATAGCCGACCAAGACTATCTTTAAGCGTAAATTCCACCTTCGGGCCATAAAATGCGCCCTCACCAGGCAAGAGCTCATATGGCAACGCATTCGCGTTTAGTGCATTCGCTAGTGATGCTTCCGCTTTATCCCATGCTTCATCAGAGCCGATGCGTTTTTCTGGTCGAGTAGATAGCTTAACTAACACATCGTTAAAACCAAAATCTGCATAGGCTTTATAGAGCATTTTAATAAAGCCAGCCACTTCCGCTTCAACTTGATCTTCTGTGCAAAAAATATGTGCATCATCTTGTGTAAAGCCGCGCACACGCATTAAACCATGCAATGCACCAGAAGGCTCATTTCGATGACAGGATCCAAACTCAGCCAAACGCAATGGCAAATCACGATAGCTATGTAAAGTACTGTTATAAATTTGTATGTGGCCAGGGCAATTCATTGGTTTCACCGCATATTCGCGATTTTCTGAGGCAGTGACAAACATATTTTCATGATAGTTCTGCCAATGTCCTGATTTCTCCCAAAGCGCTTTATCTAATACAGCCGGGGTCCGCACCTCTTGATAATTATATTTGATGAACATGTGACGCATATACTGTTCAATTTCTTGCCAAATAGCCCAACCACGCGGATGCCAAAATACCATGCCAGGGGCATCATCTTGCATGTGAAAGTAATTAAGCTGTTTACCTAATTTGCGATGGTCACGTTTCTCTGCTTCCTCTAATTGGAATAAATAATCTTTAAGTTCATCTTTATTGCGCCAAGCTGTGCCATAAATTCGTTGTAGCATTTCATTATTGCTATCCCCACGCCAATAGGCGCCAGCCACTTTCATCAATTTAAACGCTTTAAGCTTGCCCGTATTTGGCACATGCGGGCCACGACACAAGTCGGTAAATACACCTTCGGTGTATAGCGACACATCTTCACTCTCAGGGATGTTAGCAATAATTTCTGCTTTATACGTTTCACCGATGCTTTTAAAGTATTCAACCGCCTCATTACGCGGCATTACTTGACGGGTAACAGGTTCATTCTTTTTAGCCAGCGCTGCCATTTTCTGTTCAATAGCGACTAAATCTTCAGGTGTAAACGCACGCTTGTAGCTAAAATCATAAAAAAATCCATTTTCAATCACTGGGCCTATCGTCACTTGCGCATCAGGAAATAACTCTTTGACAGCATAGGCTAACAAATGCGCGGTTGAGTGACGGATGATCTCGATACCCTCAGGGCTTTTATCCGTAATAATCGCTAAATCGCTATCCGCATCCATAATAAAGCTTGTATCAACCACTTGGCCATTCACTTTACCTGCCAAAGCGGCTTTGGCAAGGCCCGCACCAATATCCATAGCCACATCGGCCACAGTCACAGGCGCGTCAAATTGTCGTTCAGAACCATCGGGTAAGCGAATGTTAGGCATAAAAATCTCTACAAAATAATAAAAGCCGCAAGCGGCTTATTTAACACGTCATTTAAGCAAATGATTATCTCACACACTCGCTTATCATCGCAATTTATAAACATTTTAAATGGTATTTTGGTATTTTGTTAACAATGAAATTTCATTAGCTCATCTGTAGATGAACTAATCTTACTGACTCCTGCTCTTCTTTTGTCAAGATGCTAATCGCCCTATGCAGCACAATTATTTTTGTCTCCATCCCTTGTGATAGTTGGTTTATTCCTTTATTGTTTTATTGTTTTATATAATTTAATACTAAAATTATAACTATTTTAGTATTGATAATTTTATATTCAGGGCCTATTTTGACTACTTCTTCTTTGTTTAAAACAACTCCAACTGCTTGTCTCTTTATCTGCCTAGGCTTGCTATCTGCCTGCGCTTCGACACCGAAATCAACCTCAGGTGTGGATAGTGTTAGTTTTGGTGAACAACCGGCTAACTATAAGAAAATAGTCAAAACCTATCTCGATAAGAAACGAAATGGGGTTGCTTTAGATTTGAATAAGGTAGATTTTCTAAACAATCCTAATAAATATATTTATGAACGCTTTACCCAAGAAGAGTTTGGATATCGCGTTTGCGCCCTTGTTCCTGATACAAATATGAAAGCAGTACGATCGCACTTCTTTTTAATCAATAATGGAAAAGTAGTTAAGCACGCCTATGATTCAGGAATGATTCCGCTTTCAAACAAATTCTGTAATATCGAAATGTTAGCCTTGGAAAGAAGCGTAAAACCGACGCCTGCTCTAGTGGTTCCTGTTATAGCAGCTCCTATAATAGTCAATGCGGCTGATGAAAGCGGCTTTAAATATATTAACTGCCAAGTAAAAGATGATGAAATATTTTTTGCTTTTAATCCAGAAAAACAGCAATTGTTACAGCAAGGTGATGGGAAACAAATTGCTAAGTTTGATATTCAAGAGCTTTCTGAAACGTATATTGTTGCCACAACCACAGATGGCCGAGTGTCTATCAACCGCATCTCAGGCACAATGCATTATCAAAATAAAGAGACAAAGTTACAGGGACATTGTAAATTAACCAGCCAACAACGATTCTAAAAAGAATTGAGCCACAAATGAGTTCGAGATAGAGTGAAGCGGCTAATCATTAGAGGGAGTTTTGATTGTAATGCATCACATTGCTGCTAATATTTTATGGTAGGCAGTAGCAGATTCGAACTGCTGACCCCTTGGATGTCGACCAAGTGCTCTAACCAACTGAGCTAACCGCCTATTGTCACTAAGCCATATTAGCGAAGGCGTGATTTTAGCCTATTGCTAGCTTGTACGCAAACAAACAAAGCTAACGATAATTGTAGATTAATCTACGTGCGATAAATCCGGTTTTTTTTCTGTGGCTAACACTTTACTAAGCAGGTCAATTGAAGCATAGCCATCTGCAGGTAATTGGTAATTAATCTGATATTCTCTAATAGCACCTTGCGTTTTTAAGCCAGGAAAACCATCAGCAAAACCTGAGTCATAACCTAATTCATTTAACTTACTTTGCAACAACTTTACTTGCACCAAGCTAAGCGCTGAACGATTAACATCCTTACCATGAATTATGGCTTGGCCTCCATCAAACTGGGTAGCTAAATGACTGACAGACAGCGCATAATTGACTGAACGATTCCAATTCATCACAACATCAAAATTAGTGGCCACCATAAAAGCGGGACCATCCCAGCCTTGTGGCATCACAATTGCCGCATTGTCTAATTGTGGCAATATACTGCCATTAGCTTGCGTAATACCCATGTGACTCCATTCACCCGTACTTTTCCTATTAAATAAACGCGCTTGCTGATAATTAAATTGTTTAGGCAAGACTACTTCAACTGCCACAGGCTCATTTTTTCGCCAACCTATCATTGATAAATAATTAGCCGCAGATGTAAACGCATCTGGCAGTGAGTTCCAAATATCAATTTTTCCATTGTTATCCCCATCAATCGCATATTGCATAAATGTTGCAGGCATAAACTGCATATGCCCCATTGCGCCAGCCCAGGAACCCCGCATAGTTTTTATATCTGCATGATGAGCTTGATGAATTTTCATGGCCTCAATTAACTGACTGCGAAAAAAACTAGCCCGCCGCCCTTCGTAGGCAAGCGTGATTAATGAAGAGGCAACATTATGCTTACCTTTGTTGCTGCCATAATTAGTTTCCAAACCCCAAAAAGCAACTAATATATTTTTAGGCACACCGTACTTTTGCTCTATGTTACCGAACAAAACTTGATGTTTTTCTAATTTTTCGCGACCATTTTCTATTCTAGATACAGTGACACGCTTTTCTAAATAATCTAAAAAAGTTGAAATAAACTCAGGTTGCGAACGATCTAAAAGTATGACATCAGATAGGAATTCTGCATTTTTAAAAGTGCGATCAATTGTTTCATCTGAAATATTATTCGCTTTTGCATCGGCTCTGACTGAAATCAACCAATCATAGAAAGTCTGATCATTGTTTGCCAAAGCAGACGTAGATAAAAACAATCCGATTAATAAAAATTGTTTAATTGTTTTGTAAAATTTCACTATACCCACTCTTGTAATTTGAATGCTTTAGCTTGAAGCCTGTTGCTTTCAAGCGTTTATTATCTAATTTTTTACCACCGTCAATTGGCGGCACAACTATATTAGAAACATTAATACCCTGTTGTTTAGCCAGCCATTTAATTACATCATATTGTAACGAAGGTGTGTCGTCAGTCACAATATAACAGTCTTCAAGAGCCTTTTTTTGCACCGATTTTTCACATAAAAAAGCGATAAAGCGCGCCGCATCGTCACGGTGAATTCTATTCGTCCATTTATTTGATGATGGCCATTTATTGATGTCTTTTGATATATTCAGTAAATTCAATCTAGTGGCACCATAAATTCCAGAAAGACGTAGTGATGTTGTTTTGCATGTCACTTTGGCTAATAGAGCTTCTGCCTCTAGCAATCGCACACCTCCAAAATCGCTTGCTTCCGCCATATCTTCTTCATCTAAAATGGCAGATGTATTTTGACCATAAACACGTGTACTAGATACAAAAAACACATGTTGTAATTTGTCATTTTTAGCTTGTGTTGTTAAAACATTGTTTAGACCCTGCACATAATGCTTTTGATAACTCTTATCAGTTCTAGCATTTGCCGCTACACAGTAGACAACAATATCAGGACAAAGGTTTTCTAAACCTTTAAGCGTCTCGATATTCGTGACATCTGCTTGTATGCATTGCATACTATATTGCATCGGTTTGTCCGAATAACGCACACCAGTGACATCAAAGTCTGCTTGCATTAACAGTTTCGCAATTTCACTGCCGAGATCGCCAAGACCAACAATAAGTGCACTATTCATTATATTTTATCGGGTTTTCTTGCAAATACTGCTGTGTAAGGAACAGCGCTACTATTGTTTTAGAATCGGTAATTTCACCTCTATGCGTCATTGCTAAACACTCGGCCAAACTTAACTCAAAGACTTCTAGAATTTCACCTTCATCTCGAGCATGCGGGCCGGCTATTAAATCTGTCGCTAAGTACATATGAATGACTTCGTTAGAATAGCCTATGCATGGGTGCTGAAGCCCTAACTTAGCCCAATGCTTTGCAACATAGCCTGTCTCTTCCTGCAATTCTCGTTGGCCAGCAAGTAAGACGTCTTCACCTAGGTCTATCTTACCTGCAGGAAACTCAATAAAAACTTGATGAAGAGGATAACGAAATTGTTTTTCAAGAATTACGTCACCATTTGATAGCATAGGCACAACAACAACCGCACCGGGATGCAACACATATTCTCGCACGCTCTTTTGTCCGTTAGACAGCCGAACTTCATCACTCTTTAGTGTTAAAAACTCACCTTCGACCAGTGTAGATGAATGCGTACATTCTTCTATTAAATCGGTTTCTTTTACATCAAAAGCAGATACCATATGCTAAATATTTGATGTGCTAAAAGTATCACATTTATTCACATCGCCCATGGTTAAACCTTGATTAAACCAATGCTTACGTTGCTTGGATGTGCCGTGCGTAAAACTATCAGGCACAGCATAGCCTTGCGCTTGTTTTTGCAAAGCATCATCACCAATGGCAGAAGCAGCACGCATAGCCTCTTCTACATCACCCGCCTCTAAAATTCGGTTTTCTCCATCAGCATGATTTGCCCACACTCCTGCATAGCAGTCGGCTTGCAATTCTAACCGGACTGAATATTGGTTTGCTTGCGCTTCATTACGCGCAGAACGTCGTGCTTGCTGCACTTTATCCGAAGTCCCCATTATATTTTGAATATGATGTCCAATTTCATGCGCAATTACATAGGCTTGTGCAAAGTCTCCTGGTGCATTAAATCGATTTTTCATTTCATCATAAAATGCCAAGTCGATATAAACCTTTTTATCCGCAGGACAATAAAAAGGCCCCATAGCTGACTGCCCAGTTCCACATGCTGTTGGCGTCTGCCCTCTGAATAGCACTAGCTTTGGCGCTGGGTAACTTTGGCCGGCATTTTTAAAAATCTTAGCCCATGTATCTTCCGTGCTACCGAGCACTTTAGCCACAAAACGTCCCATTTCATCGTTTTCTGGCACTGGCTGTGACTGCTCTGATGATACCTGACTCATCCCTTGCCCAACTTTAAATACTAACGAAGGATCGACACCGAAATACATAGCGACTAAAGCAAGAATAATTGTACCTATGCCAATGCCGCCTCGCTTCCCTACTCGGCGAGATCTTTTGTCTTCTACATTTTGACTATTACGTTGTTTGCCTAAGCGCATATTCTTTCCAATTCAATACTTACCTGTACTTCACTTTATAAATGAATTACATGGTTTTGACCAGCGCTTAAAACAAATGCATTTATATCAAAAAATTATATGGAATACATCTAATAGAACTTTTAGCTAGAATTAGTGTGTTTATGCATAAAAACTATATATACTTTAGTTTAATAAAAATAGAATTTAATATTTCAAACCATTGACTTACAAATTTCTTAAAAATTATAATGATACCTAACAGCGTAACACTTCAGGGTTAAAGGCTAAATTAAACTATGTTCAAATTGTCTGTTGAGACTCACAAATTTTTATTCATCATACCTATCACTGCTTCATTACTAGCTAGTCAGGCAGCAGATGCTAAGGTATATAAGTGGCGAGATGCTAGAGGTGTAGTTCAGTACTCTGACAACCCCCCAGTAAAAAATGCTGAACTAGCAACTCCTTCAGAAGTGCTGAATAGCATTCAAGCTAAAGACTTATGCTCAGCACCTGGTGTTGTAAAAATTACTAATACTAAACTTTCAAAAGTTTCTAGTGAAGAAATTTTTAGTGCTAACTTTTTTAACTTTGGATTAGCAAGTCCGAATGTTGTAGCAAGACCGAATGCTGTAGCAAGTCCGAATGTTGTAACAAGACCGAATGCTGTAGCAAGTCCGAATGTTGTAGCAAGACCGAGTGTTGTAGCAAGACCGTATGCTGTAGCAAGACCGAATGTTGTAGCAAGACCGAATGTTGTAACAAGACCGTATACTGTTGCAAGACCTAATGTTGTAGCAAGTCCGAGTGTTGCAGCAAGACCCACATCAGCAGCTAGAGTTTTTGGCTTTAGCAACTCTAGAGGTGGGTCTTTTGGATTTGCTAATGTTGGGGGTGGGTTTTTTGGCGGAGTTACAACAGCATTAGTCCCTGCTCCTGCTCCTGCTCCTGCTCCTGCTCCTGCTCCTGCTCCTGCTCCTGCTCCTGCTCCTGCTCCTGCTCCTGCTCCT